>ENA-OQIN01000309-OQIN01000309.1-human-gut-metagenome-genome-assembly--contig:-NODE-309-length-45876-cov-8.197362_pt1 | contig 45876 bp, 39 predicted proteins | sample MGYA00242581_ERZ504746 | MGnify/ENA primary metagenome ERZ504746 (study PRJEB26092, sample SAMD00036436) | human gut metagenome | host: Homo sapiens | study: EMG produced TPA metagenomics assembly of...
GGTGGCTCACTTTTTCATGAGCATGAGTGGCTCAAAAATTCGTGAGCAAGTGGCTCACTTTTTGGTTGACATTCACAAGGATTATGTGATTTACCGTCATTATACCATAATTATCCTTCTTGACATGCTGAAAATCATGTCAAGAAAAATAAGCCATGGCTTTTTTAATCCGACCTTAACACCTCAGGGATTTCAAGAGAAGCAGAACCCACGTAGACGACCATCTTCCCGCAGGAATGCTGTTGCTCCTGAGCCATAGAGACGGGCGCAAATTGAGTAGTACAGGCGGGTGCCTGAGGATTGACCAACAATGCTTCCTCTCTCAGTCCCTTGATCCAGTAATACATGGCATGATGGCTCATCTGACGTGACCGACAGAACGCCTTGATGCAAAGACCGCTTTCCTGTTGCTCCTTTAAAATCTGGCTCCAGTATTCCAGAGCCTTCTGATGTTTTATGCGTTGGATTTCACCCAAAACAAAACCACCTCCAGAAATGAATGATACGAATGGCTCGAAAAAACGACACGTTGCACACCGTAGAGGAATTCGTTTTTTTCGTGCGATAGTTTTAACATCCGTATTATCTCAAACTGAAGGTGGTGATTCCATACACCGGATTTTTAAGCGCTTACTTCAAATCTATTTGTATCAGTATATAATTAATATTGTATTTTATCCAACTATGATTAGATATTTCATCCCAACACTGACACATTTAAAATAACCGTTCCTCATATGGTGTCTCTTTTCCCCAACATTGCGACGAAAACTTATCTCTAAATTTAGGATACTCCGCTTTTTTGATGACAAACGCCACACTATATTTAGCTCGTGTTATGGCAACATAACATCTTGCTTTTGCTTGATTTTTCAATCCGTTATAATTATCACAAAATAATGCCTTTAATAACTTTTCTGTCGGATAAATCAATATTCTATCAAAGGTAAGCCCTTTGGATAATCCATAATTCAAAACTGGAAGATTCATTCCATCAATAATCTTAGTACTTTTATTATATCGTAGTATTGCCGGCTTATATATTCTGCAATAATCATCCACATCCTCTTCTCCAACAAAAAAGATTCCATCATGCCCTGTTACTTTATTATTGTCAGATTCTACTTTTTTATATTGGGAAAAAAATTTGTTTGCCAAATTGCATATTTGTGGATTGTTCCTATGGCTGATAACCAATGTCTCCTCATCAATTTTAAAATCCAACTTATTATCCTTGATATATTCTCTTAATTTCCCATTTCTATACTTCTTATTTTTCTGCTCCATGTGAGTTTCAAAGGTAACCTGACGAGGATCTTCAGCCATAATAACAGTAAGACCTAGTTGATGAAGGGCTTTGAAAATTTCCAAATCATATCCAACCAAGTCCTGAGCTTCATCTATATAAATGACGTCATATATTTTCTTTAGCCGCTGGAAGACCATACCATTTGATTTCTCATCAATTTTATAAGCAAGTTTTGATAACTTATCGGAAAGGACTTTGTTGTCTTTAGTCAAATAATGTTCTTTACCTTTATCCTCTGAAACATACAATTTTGATTGGGTATTGGTCAAACATATTCCTGTAATCTTATCTTGAATTATATAACTTTGATAAGGCCGCACTCCTTCTGTAAGCAGAAAAGAAAACCAGGGCAAAACCTTAATATTAGAAGGAATACAACCTGTCATTTCGTAAAATTTTTCCCGTATTTCTTCTGTATTGGTATCCGTAAAAGTCGTGAACAAAATCCGTTGGCTTGTTCTTTTCAATGCATCATTTATTAAAAACGTTGTTTTTCCTGCCCCAGCTGCTGCAATGAATAATTTGCTCATATTTTTATCGCCTTCAAAATATATTCAGGATACTTGATTTTCTCAGAGCTATTGAAAATTTTAAGAGCACATGCTGTTTTCTCCGAGTGCATATGTTTTAACAACTTAGTTTCATCTTCATATTTCTTCCCCAATACTTTATTCAAAGTTTCCAAGTTATTGGCTTTTAATAACTTTGGTTCCAAAGTATTACAATTAAAGGTCTTTCCATCTATCTCACCCGGTTCTTTATCGACTACCTGATCAATGCAGATTTGGATATTGTCTTTTTTATTATCTTCAATATAATTTTGATATTTTTTCCTTACAGCATCAATATTTCCATCATTATCAGATACAACCGCTGTTATAATATTCAATTTCTCAGCAATCTCTAAATACCGTAGAAACGCAAGTCCATTTACTGAAATAACATCAACCCCATCTTCTATTGGAAGTCTACCTTCATGGTTATCCATATAGGCTCTTTGTACAACAAGTTCATCAGATGCTCCTTCTACCAGGATTGCTTTTTTGCAAAGTATGAAGCGAAGAGTATCATACCCCGCCAATGCCTTGAAATAGGGTGCAGCCTTTAACTCATTGATTTTAATTGTTTTGTGATTTTTTAGTAAAATTAAATTCTCAAGTCCCAATTTATTTGCAACAAAACTGCTGTGAGTAGAAACAATAATTTGTTTTCCACTGTATTTCTGAGTGATGGCATTGGTTAAAATATTCAAATTGGAATAGGATAAATGGCTTTCTGGTTCTTCCAATAAAATAACAGTAGCTTTTTCGGTATTAGGATGTCCCAATGCCAACTCTGTTTTTAAAATGCATTGCGTTCCCTTTCCAACATAAGCAAATGGAATTCCTGCAATTTGTGTTGTTACATTATCCTGCCAAGAATCTAAATTTCCCTGATTCCCTCTCAGCTCTACTCTCTGGGTGACAGAAGAAATCTGTTGCTCTATTTTTTGATTGATTTGATCAATGATGTCTTCACGAGTAAAATCATCTATTAGTTGTCGATGGGCCTTTCTCAATTTAGCCACATCTCCAGAATCAAGTAAATTTCTAACGATTCTGGCAACAAAGACATCAGATCCATTTTGATACTGATACGTTGATGAATCGATTAACACTGATTTTACGGGAATGCTGTATGTCGTTATTTGTGCACGTGCAAAAGTAGTCCAAGTCACAGAATAATATTCGATAGGCAAACTGCTAATCTCACCTTTTAGAAAATCCTCATATTCCTTTTTATACTTTTCATCAAAAGCAATACTTAGCTGAACACCCTGTACTTGATCTTCATTTTCTAAATTTCCATTTCCTTCAAAAGTTGAATCAATGGAATCAAAATATACGTCTATAATAATTTTAGGAGGCTCCGGTATAGGTATTTTTTTAGAATTAACGCCATCAATATAGTTTTGAACAATCTTTTGATTGAATAAATAGGGAGATAAGACTCTACGGATGTTTTGCCCTTCATAATAGCCCGTCAGTGCAAGGTGGATTGCCTGCAATATAGTAGTTTTTCCGGTTTCATTATCTCCCACCAGGATATTCATCCCTGGATTTAATTCCAGAGAAAACCTGCCTTCAAAGCCTTTAAAATTTTCAATGGTTATTTTTTTAATACCCATGGGTACTTTCCCTTCTTTCTAGTCAAAGCTTAGGAATTAACACTTACTCTACACTTTTTCTCCTCTTCCCAATTTCTCCATCACAATCCTGCTAATCCCATGGATCAAATCCATTGTCCCATCCAGAATCAGCTGCCATTCATTCGTTTCCAAATACCGATTGACCACCATATTCCACTTCCAGTTGTTATAAAGAGACTGGACTGCCAACGGAATAAGAATCATGCCCCAAAGTCCCAAATGGAAGTGCGCAAGTCCTATATAGGTTGCTCCCAGACTAATTGTTCCAAAGAAAATAAAACTAAAGGTATAAGGCAATTTGTTCATCGTTACTATAAAAGAAGTGGAATTTCTGTGTCGACTCAAAAGATAGATATAAATGGCCAATACAATAAATGCTAAACGATCAATTATAAAGTCCTTTCTTAAAAATTGTACCACAGGAATTCCAATTATGGTAAATATTGTAATACCCCAAAAGCTCAAATGCCAAAAGCAGGCCATTGCTTTGGAATAATAAAGTTTCATAAGATGCTTTTCTCTTGTAACATAGGCAGATTGAATTGCAGGCAAATAAGCACCAAACAAGGCATTGGCTATAGAACATATGGCATTGAGGATCTGTGTCAAGGCCCGGGTTCAATCTGACCCATTTGGCCGGTTAAAAGTGACCCAATAAAACGGTAAACTCAATGTTTCTTCTGCCTTAGGGCCGGAAGTCCTTAAAGCCGGTTTTCCCTAGGCCGGGCTGGGGAACGGCCGGATTCAAGCCTGCACGCAGACGATCTTTCAAGCGGTAGCTCTCACCTCTACTATTTATCACATGAGCATGGTACAGTAATCGGTCCAGGATAGCAGTCGCAATCACTGAATCGCTCATGAGTTCACCACAGTCACTGAAATACTTGTTGCTAGTCATAATTATGGTGCCCCGCTCATAGCGGGCGCAGACAATCTGGAACAGCAATTCTGCCTGCTGCCGACTCAGCTGCATATAGCCAACTTCATCTATCACCAGGATATCTGGCCGGGCGTAAAATTTGCAGCGCCTGGACAGCAGCCCTTTTTCCCGTCTTTTTTCCAGATCTTCAATAAAATGAGCTAGCGTAATGAAGTATGCGGTTTTGCCGTGGTGCAGGGCTTCTACCGCAAACGCGGTAGCCAGGTGCGTCTTGCCAACCCCCCGGCGGGCCCAGCAGGATCAGATTTTCACCTCGTTCCACAAAAGTAAGTGTACGCAGTTCCTGGAGCTGTTTCGGATTCAGGCTGGGCTGGAACGAAAAATCAAATTTCTCCAGTGTCTTCACGGCCGGGATCCGCACCCCCTTTAGGTCAATTATAGTCCGGCCTTAACTGCATTCATATATTGGATCAATATATCCACTGGTATGCTGAAAAAAGGATTAAAGTTTCACTTGGCGGTATGAGTCCAATAAATATAGGAAGATGCAAGGCATTGCGGTGTAGGTCCAAAAAAATATCCGCACCCCGAATGTGTCAAATTGAACCCGGGCTTGACACACTACATTAACTCTCTATAATAGCCGCTTGTTTCTTTCCATTAAAAATGCCCCTGCATCTTTGATAAAACCGATTATAATAACACCTATGATAATTCCAAGCGGAAATGCCGCGAAAATAGATACGCTTTGAATATTTGCCATAGAACTTTCACTGAAAAGCAGGGCAATCGGAAGAACGATAAGAAGTACGCACCAGATAAACTCAATCTTTCTAGATGGATAACTTCCCTCTTCCAAACGATGATAACTATAACAACTTGCAATGAAAGCAATAGAATCAAAGCTAGTTGCATAGAAAGCAACCATAGTGATTATAAGCCATGACAAAACAACCATTGGGTGAGGCATCATATAGATCATGGAAATAATCATATCGTATATATTCACTCCCGATTGATACATTGAAATAAAATCCGCCTGCCCCGTCATTTGTATTCCCATAGAATAATTTCCAAGAACGATGAAGCTGATACATGTGCTCCCTACGCCAAATAGATAACCACCAAGAATCAACTGACGGATAGTTCTGCCCCGGCTGATTTTCCCAATAAAGAAAGGCGCCGCAATACTCCAAACCATCCAATATGACCAGTAATAAATAGTCCAATTTTGAGGAAACGAAGATGTTCTAAGTGGATCTGCATATGTTGCCAACTCGATGAAATGATTAAGCATGGTTCCAAAAGACTGCAGACCAGTTTCAATAATATATCGACTTTCTCCGCAAAGTAAGCCAACAAAAGCAAGCAGGCCAAAAAATAAATACATACACCAGTCTGACAAGCGAGATATCCCTTTAATTCCATACAACAGAGAGTAGGTATAAACAACGAAAGTAATAATAATAATACCAATAGTAATTATCGTCCTAGAAATTTGCAGACCAGTCAATGTTTCAATGATAACTGCCATCAGTGGTGTTGCAACTGAGAAAGTGGTTGCTGTTCCAGCAAGCAAAGCAAAAACAGAAAATAAGTCAATAAGTTTCCCTAATTTCCCATCTACCCATTTCCCTAAAATTGGTCGACATGCCTCGGAAAACTTCTGTCGATTTCTTTTCCTGACATGCAGCATAAATCCGAAGGAAGCAGCCAGCACCAGATAGAAAGCCCATGGTATAAATCCCCAATGAAACAAAGAAAAAACACCAGCCCAGTTTTGTATAGTTCCCAATTCAGTAATATGAGGATCTGATGCATACATGACCCATTCAGAGAAAGAGTAGAATAGGATATCAGCGGCTAGACCGCAAGTAAACATCATAGCACCCCATGTCCAAAAAGAATATCTGGGATTTTCACTCTTATTTCCGAGAACAATATTCCCATAGCTTGAAAAAGCTAAATAGAGCGAAATCAAAAAGACGCCAAGGCCGATTAAGAGATAATACGCTCCAAATGTATCGCCTAACACCAACCGTATCTGCCCAAGCAAAAGGTTTGATTTTTGGGGATAGATAAAGAAGAAAAATGCCATGCTGAAAATACAAATAATTGGTATAATAGTAATTTCCCAATCAATTAACTTATTATTTGCTGTTCTCATTGTTAGCCTTTCATTTTAATGATACTATTTCACTCTTACCATAAAGATATTGATAGTTTCTCTCATGCACTTTAAAAGTGAATCCAACAGCTTGATTATCTTTTCCCTTTATACTATTGATATCGATAATCTCCCCTTCCTGGACTTTCATCTTCTCTGCAATACTGGCCATAATAGAAGAGCCAGTATGATTGATATAACTGGAATCAAACTGCCTGAGTTCATCCAATGAGTCAAACTCAAAAATAGTCTTCGCCGGATATTTGCGAATTTTAAGTTTTAATTCGTCCAAGTGCTCTATGTAGATTTCCTCCCAAAGCTTTTCCGCCATATCAGGTAAATCATAATTATGATTCAGAATATTAATGAATCGTCTGCTAAATGCTTTATCCCAAAATGTATGTCCCAGCATATACCAACAGGACTTTCCTCCTATATGTACCTTGTCAATAAAGCCGAGTGGATCTACTGAAAGACACCATTCTTTCGTTGGGCCATCGGAATAAACTGCCGCATAATATCCACCATCTTCATAAGATGAAAATGGATTCCTGATGAAATAATTATCAGCTGAACATATGTATGTATCTCCTATAATATCTTCTACAACCCTGATACTGCTGTTGTTGTTCCGAACAGTATATTCATGATTATATCGAAGATAAACATTGTATTTATCCTTAAGATAATCAAACATATTAGCCTTATAACCCGTCACAATATAAATCTCACGAATTCCTGCTTCTCGTAGCTGCATAATCTGCCGCTCTATCAGCACATCCCCTTTAACTCGTATTAATGCCTTAGGCTTTTCATAGCTTAAAGGTGCGAACCGACTAGATGTTCCAGCAGCCATAATTACAGCATTTTTTACCTTTATCATTACTCAATCCTTTCCTTTGCATACCGATAGTAGTCCTTCGCATATCTATACTGTCGCAATGAATATTCTCCGAACTCTACCCCCAGCTGGCTTTTATATTCACACCAGTTTGACCAGAGCAGTCCACAAGCCGCCATATAGCAATAGATTTTTGTTCTTATATCATCAGGGCATTGTCCTTGAAAATAAATATCAATCAGATGATCAGTTTGTGCCTTATCATACATTGCATAAATGCAAAACATTGCAATATCAACATGGGGATCCTGCATTCCAGCATATTCCCAATCCGTTAACTGCAACTGTTCTCTACCATTTTCCATATAGAAAAGGAAATTATCGTAAACAGCATCAATATGAGTTAAACAAAACTCTCTCCGTTGAGAATCAATATATCTTTTCAGTGAAAAGACCTGATTTGTTGTCTTTTCATGGTCCTGATACATAGAATTCTTAGCATTCCACAATGAATGGTAAAATCTAATATTCTTAAAAATATCAAAAGTATGCTTCACTTGCAGCCGCTGACTATGCAGTCGCCTCAACTTGCACATACACCTCTGCAAATCCAGTTCATCAAACGGATTGCATACACGTACATTGTGTAAATAACGAGTAATCTTATAGCCATTTTCAGCATTCATATAAATGGGAGAATCACATAATCCTTTACCTTTTATGGCCTCATATACACTTACTTCCTGTCTGCGATTAATTAATAAATCAGTACCCTCGCCAGGAATACGCATAATATACTTTCCATCTGAAAGGCCAGGTGCCCTGATATTCTTAACATTAAAAAGAAATGATCTATTTGTCATTCCTTTTTTTAACACATTAATTTCTGTCACATCAGTTTCTCTGCACTGGAAAACATTTGCAAGTGTTAAAATTGCGTCCGACTTTAACTGTGCAGACTTTCCATCCAATTCTCTCAGCTGCTCATAAGTGTTGATTTCTAAACATTGCATCCTTTCCACAACTTTAGCAAATACGGTCATTTTATTGCCATTATAAAGTGTTTCCTCCCAAAACTTATCCGTATAGACCGGATCCACGTGATACTTATAAACTCGATCACGAACACTCTTACATGCATCTCCGCAAAGATAACTGATGCCTATCATCTTATTACCTTTTGTCCCAGGCTTCACCAGAACAAGCTCCCTCTTTCGATTGACTCGCACATTTGAGTCATCATCAGGTAAATCACTAACCATATACCAAGGATAGATCTCCACCTTGTTAAATGGATTTTTTTGACACCATACATCAGAAGGAATAATATATGTATTATTTAAATATTTCGCAGCGCATGCCAATGATTCCAAATTATTGCTTTTGGCATATTCTGGATTTACAATTAAATCAACATGATACTTATCCATTAAATATTCAAATTTTTCTTTCATGAATCCAACTACAATGTGAATTTCACTAATCCCTGCCTCATGAAGCTGCCGTATAATACGTTCAATAAGCGCTTCTCCTTTTATTTTTAATAATCCTTTCGGATTCTCCATATTGATTGGCACCATTCTCATACCGTAGCCCGCCGCTAAAATAATAGCATTTTGGGGTGAATTCGACTGTATAACAGATCTCGCTTTATCGGTAAGAACTATTTTTTCACTATCTTTGCCAATCAGTTTAAGGTAACCATGACTAATTAAAAATCGCAACGATTTATTCACTGTTCCTAAAGCATATTTAAGTGACTCTGCCAAAGCCCGCTGTGATACAAATGGGCTTAAACTTAGAGCCTGTAAAATCTCTAATTCCTGAATATTCATTTCTGTCCCCTCTCCGTTTATTAACTTTTGTTCACTAAAATTATAATATATAGTTTTCGTGAACGCAATAACAAAAATCCTCCTTTAAATAATCTTTTCCCCTTTATTTCAACTGACTAAATGAAGTATCTGAATATTCCAAAAGATAAATTCCATATTAATCAAACGTTAACTATGACTATACTCACTATCCGGGACGATATGGAAGAACGCTTCGGTACATTCATCTCTATTGCAACCTTCATCCAGGCCCCCATTATAGGCATGTCCTTTGCCGACTACATCCTCATACGAAAAAGAAAGCTGTCTCTTAAATCTGCCTACTTTCTAAAAGGCCATCATGCCTATGATTACAATAGTGGTTTTAATCTCATTGGTCTGGCCTGCGTACTGATTGCCTGTGTAACAACCATCCTGTTCGTATACAACCCTATCACCGGACAGGCAGAATCCCCCATATTTCTTCTTACTACAGGAAGCGGATTCGATGCTATCTTCGGAGGACTCCTGTATTTTTTTGCAAGCCTGGTACCTTCCTGCAGAAAGTATCTGTTACAGGATAGATCTGATTTAGGAATCCAATAAAAAAATCTGAATGATTCTCTCAGTGACCCAGAATCCTTCAGAAATGTCAATCATCAATGTACATTAAAATCCCAGTAAATATGAACCATATCTACTGGGATTTTATAGTAACAACTCCCATTATCGATAAATTAATAAAAAATTAATATCGCCTCTTTGAATATCTGATAATCATATAGATAAAAGCCAGCAAAAATCCAGAAATACCGCCAATTATGCTCCTTTTATATCTAGTGACCTTAATTATATAGTATCTGATATATAGTATCTGATCCTGAAGTCCCATGAAATTATATCTATTTCGGGATGCGGAACAAGTCGCGAGTGTAGACCTTTCCGCTTACGTCATCCAGACAGCTATCATAGTAGTCATCAACGATATATTATTAATTTATACTATAACATTCTAAATGATGCTTATAGACCCTATCTTTTTCAGCAGGCAACCGCATATAGTCACCATAGGATGCTTTAAGTACTTTTTCAATTTCCTTTGGTGCAAAAAACAATTTTCCTTCGAATTCAACTTCGACCTTATCCTGAAACCACTCAGTCTTAAAACAGTTTGAATCCCATGGAATACCAATATATTTTGTTGGAACCTCATCAAATTTTATATACCGTTGATGCATCTTTAATAGGACCTTTTCTGCATTAAAAATTTTTGCTCCATAAAAAGCTAGTTTTTTTAATACGTCCTGTTTCAGTCCATCACCTTTTCCCGGAGTTAATTCAGCTGCATGCTGGACAATTCTTTCCCAAAATAATTCTCTTTTGCAATATCTCATCCTTTCTTTACTATCTTCAGGCAAATAATCTAGCGGAAAAACATCCACAAAAGCGCCATACCCCTCAATTTGTTTGAACCTCGACTCCTTTACTATAGTATTCGCATCACACACTTTTGCGCAGTAGTAAATAGAGTCTTTCCTGTTACTAATATCTATATAGTTTAAGCCCACTTCAGGATGATCAATAATATATTGCCCGAGCTTATAGTAGTCCTTTCTTGGCATAACAATGTCAATATCGTCATCCCATGGAATGAAGCCTTTATGTCGGACAGCACCAAGGAGGGTGCCATAGCAAATCATGTACGTGTAATTGTTTTCTCTACATATAAAATCAATTTTCTCAAGAACATTTAATACACATTCTTTATATTCTTTCATAGTAATCTTCTTCAATTTTACTCCTCCCTTTCATCTATTTATATTTTATCCAATTCAGCATTAGATATAAAACAAATATCGCTTAATCAACTCACCTCAATATGAATTTTGAAAATTTCTTTACGAATATCCCTAAATCATGCAAATTAATAGAAACAAACGCAAGAATTGCAAGCAAAGAAATAGCATATATGTGGAAATCTAAAGATACTGCAATTGCATGTATCAATATTATTATACTTATTGACAAGAAAGTCTTGCAATTCACTGAAATCATCATATACCGTCTAACATCTATCATTCTAGCAAAAGCAACCACAATGTATGCTATCAATGTGCCAATCACTGCACCCCAAATCCCCATGAAAGGAATTAACAATCCATTAATCACAATATTTACAACTGCAGCTAACAATGTTGTAAACATATTATTCACGGATTTTTTTAGTGCCCCATACATTGAACCATAATAAGATGCAACTGCAGCAAAGACAGCACTGACAAGTAGTAACGGAACATAGTGCCAAGCATCTGCAAATTCAATTCCAATATAATAATGCATAAAAACTTTTATAATTGTAACGAATACAAGGCAGGCTCCGGATGTGAAGAGAAATAAATATTTAAACACATCGGAATAATAGTCACTTTCATTTGTAGTTTCAATTTCTTTTATGACTGAAATCTCCCATGCCTGTTGAAAAATCGACACAATAACATTTATCAGTGCTGGAATTTTTGCAGCAGCGGTATAAATGCCCAATGCTGCCGTAGAAACCATAATTTCGACCATTACTTTATCGGAAGAATGGATAATCCACCATGAAACATTATTTAAAATCAATGGCGCTGAGAAGGAAATCATATTGCAAAAAAGTGCTTTTTCAAATTTAGCTTTTGAAAGTTCTTTCCAGAGTTTCCCATATATGAATGCAATGATATCTATAATAAAGGTGGACAATATATATGCAAGAAGATAGCCTTGCACTCCAAGGGATTTATTAACAAGAAAGTAAACATTAAAGCTCGCCATCATTCCTGTTTGCAAAATATTAAAAGCCGCATACTGCTTGTTTTTTCCCATCACCTTGAGATAATTAAATTCTATGCTATATAAAATGCTCAACACAACATAGAAATACAAATACCACTTCCATTCAGAAATTGTTTTGTAGAGGCCGATTACTGGCGTAATGGCCGCTCCCAAAATTATAGAAAAAACAAAAACGATAAATCCAACAAAAAGAACATTTTCACGTTTTTCACCGCCTGATAAACCAAAGCGGATAACTGCATCAAAAATAACAACTGACAAAATGGATACTAGTAACTGTGCAATCGTAAATATTAAGTCTGCAGTTCCGTATTCTGCACTTGTCATGTAATTTGTATATAGCGGAACCATTAGAAACAAAATCAGTTTAGTTCCAATGCTACCAATTGCAAATATCAGTGTATCTTTAAGCAACGATTTATACCGGGACACTAATATTCCTCCTTGTTAATCATTCGCTACATAAAGTCGCTCATTTATTTCCACTAGTTTCCTTGGCTTATTCCCCAATGTATCTACTGTATTGATTACACTTCTCTCTAATTTTATCCATAATCGGGAGTCCATATATTCTTTCAAGAATCTTATTTACAAAAAAATTATCAATAAAAACTGCCGCTCCAAAGATTCCAACCGAAATACAGACAATCGTAACCATATACGAAACGAAGTTACAGTTCTCTAGGTATATCAAGATTCGCTGGTTCCACAATAAATGCCGCAAAATTGGCTTTTCATGTACCAAGTACACCGCCGCAAATACTGAAGGTGTACACCAATTCGACTATCCGTATACATACTACATACTTTTACAGATTTTCCCCATAGAGATTCTTGGGATTTCTGACAGCCAGGTGGCGTTAATACTAATATTTTATCTACATTAAGCTGTTTCATTTTTCTCCACCCCTATAAATTGTGTACAACTAGTTCAATCCGGATAATTAGTACACTACCATGAATTTGAGTTATAAGACAAAGAACTTATAACTGCAGATACCGCCTCGCAGCATTGAGACCAGCCATATCCCAATAATCAAATACTTTATACAGTAGTAAGAAATCATACTGTTAGAACTTCTTAAACCACTATGCATGGCCATAGCAAATATTGGCATTGCTAAATAAAAAGCAAACATGGTCATGCGGACATAGACCGCAAAAGAAAAGGGAGCCGCAGCAACCCCTATCAGCGTGCACGCTGTAGTCAAAACTGCATATGATTTATACCGGCTGAACGCATTCTTATAAGCCATTTTCTTGAAAGTCCAAACAAGCAATAATGCAATCATCAGGATAGTCAGGAATGCCACGACGTCGGCCCAAAAATAAGTATATTCTTCTGCATTATTAGTATAATTGCCCGCTTTTTCCATTGCCGCTTCAATATAGAGCTGTCCTTTTAAAAAAATAAATGCTATAGCTGCCATTGCGCCACCTGCTGCCAAGATATGGGAAATGGCACTTTTCCCTTGTATGCCAAGAAAGAAAAAACGAATTAAAACCAAAACCAGGGTAAAAAAATGAAGACCCGCCGCTGACTACAGGAAAAACAGATTGAAACTTCATCTTATCAATTCTGCTTATATTATACCCAAAAACATGATCATACTTCGATTGCGCTAAAACTTGTCTAGGCACACTGTATCTAGGTCCAGTAAAGTTGCTGGCAGATAGATTTGATAAATACAAAATATTCATAATATATCCTTTGTAGTAGAATCCCACAAGTAGTCGAAATAGAAACGAACGCGCTCTACAACGTTACAGGCTTTTATTTTTATGAGGAATCATCTGATTAGAGCAGACTGACTCCTATTTTAAGAGACATGGATAAACTATTGTTAATGATTGGAAATCGTCCTGAAGTGAGTACAGGATGATAGGATATTGTAATTTGGTTATTCAAAAATTGGTAACGGCAAGTGATTTGTGTAATTTTTTCTAAAGCGACCGACTTATCATTCTCTCTGTCGTTTGAGTGATATAGGAAAGCAGGTTATTAATCCCCAACTTTTCAAACAAAATGATTCTCCCTTTTTCAGCAAGACAAGCGAACAAAAATATTATCAAAACAGTAACACACATAGCCACTAATGTAGATGGTATCCCCATCGTGAACCATTGATGCATAGGCAAAGAATCCCAAAGTAAATCTCGAATCAGTGGATGATCATGAATAAGATATACTGCAAAAGTCAGAGGTGCCACCTGCAAAATCAAACGGTTCAGCCCCCCTTCCCTGATTCGTAACTGTAAAAAGAAACAAAATAAAGCAATGGAAGCCCCTGCGACAAGCATCGAGTTGTATCTAAAAAAGAGGCCAGACAATGTATAGCCAAATCCCAAGTGATTAGATAAAATTCCTAACGGAATGCGCACCCCTCCAGTAATGAGTGAGCAAATCACATACGTCCATATACATACTTTCATCGTCATCCATTTGGGAACTCCATATTTACGAATATACGCAGCAATAATATACAGTGCAAGAAACCAAGTATAATCCATGCCTTTGGTTATAAGATCTCGCTCCCAAACAAAAACAGTCGGCATAGCGCAAAGAATAATTGCAATCAGCCAAACAGCCAGTTGATGCTGCTTTCTATTCATTTCACGAATTGCCATATTAATTAAAGGGCTAAATAAAATCATCAATACATACGTCGTCGCAAACCAATACTGTTTTGCTGTCAAAGGCACGATTGCTTTAACCAAACTTTTTAGAGATACCCCCTCTATCGCCATACAAAATATTGTGCATATAATTGAGTAAAACAGTACTTGGAACCATATTCTCATGAGTCTTGAAACTTTAAATTCGGATAAGCACAAAAAATATCCTGATATAAGGACAAAAGCATTAACAGAGACGAATACGAAAGCCTCAATCATCCAATATATCGCATATTCTTTTGATCCGAATGCAGACCATTTTAAAATTTGTCCATGCATAAGAAAGTGAAGTATAACAATCATCAGCATGGAAACTATACGCAAAAGTTCTATATTTGAATTTCTTACTTTTCCTGGCATTACCACTCATTAACTCCCTTTCTCAGCTTAAGAAAAACTTATAGCCGCAAAGATCTCCCCGAGCAATGGATAAAAACATAATTATTACTGACATAAGATTAATCGCCCACCGCGCCCACAAAACTCCACGCGTTCTCTCAATAGCACATCTTTGCAAAAATGCTCCCAATATAGGCAATGACAGCATTGTTGCAAAGACAGTAAATCGTCTAAATATTGAATATGAAAGAGGAATAAAACAAATGCAGCCTAAAGTAAACAAAGCATTCATTACTACGTAAGAGCGAATCGACCAGTTTTCCCCATCACATAGACTTGGTGTACCTTTTTTCCACCAATAGCAAAGAAATAAAATTTGGACACTTTCTATACATCCAATAAGATATTCCCACATATAAGTGTACTCAGCATCATTAGTCATATAATCAACTGCTTTATCATTTGCGACCAACAGATAATCATACGCATAATATAAACCAATCGCTACCACCATCACAGAAAATAAAATATTCAATATTCGGTTAATACCAGACTTTCCTTCAAGTGCCAATCCGATAAATCGCAAGCCAAGTAATACTAATACGGCAGGATGAAATAATCCCGCAATTATGTAAAATGGCAGATCCCAAATTGCGCTTTTCCCCTCAAAATATTCTCGATATACACAGAGAAAAACAATAGAAAATCCCAGCATAGTACGAATTCCGGAAATTGCTTGAAGAAAAAGTGTACCAACAGACATTATGTAAAAGAGTAGCCAACCTCTATCTGTCTTTTTTAAATCAAACCGATCAATCACCTTGGATAAGACGATAAAAATATTGCCATAACACCATAAGCAGGCAATAGACTGCATCCAATTTTGATTTCCAATTTGATTAGTAAGATAAGAAAACAGTATCCAGCTTGGTGTTATTGTATGACATGCATAGTCAAAAGCGTCTTCAAAAGAAAGATTAATCCATGCTTCAACATATTGCCTCAATCTATATAAATCAGCAGTAATATAGGGTTCATAACACCATGCAAAACCAGTAAGCACCAATAAATACAAAGCAAGAATTACTCTGTACTGTTTTCCCTTTATACGCGACATTAAATAACAAGCTATGAGTATCGCCAAAAAGAAAAATCCTAAACTGATTAACCTTTCAAAAATAAACATAACCTGTACTCCTTTACATTATTTTCCATCCAGCATCCGCTGATAAATCCCCATCAGACGTTCCACGCACTTCACATCCGAGAAAAGGCTGGCTTTCAACTGCTCAGCATACGCCTCACGCCGAACATTCCGCGAAAGAGCCGCCTGCAAGTGATCAGACCATGCGGAAAGCGGCGAGGCGATGCTCACATAATCGACCAGATCTGTATAAACCATCTCGTTCGTCACTGTATCTGAGACAACCATGGGAAGACCCACCGCCTGCGCCTCAATTCCAGTTACTGGTAGTCCTTCAAATTTAGACGGTAAAAAAAACAAATCTGCTGCCTGATAGTAATCCGGTACATTTTCTTTTCTTCCTAATAAGAAAATGTATTTTTCAGCGTGTTTTTTCCTGATATATAATTCTACTTCTTTTTCTAATTTCCCATTGCCTATCCACCAATACAAAATATCATTTCTTATTTCATAAAGAGAACAGACAACATCTATTGCATAAAATGGATTTTTTTGTAAATCCAAACGACCCACCGTTAAAATCACCTTTTTATCATTAACTGAATATTCTTTTCTTATCTTTTCACGAATTTTAGAATTAAACCTCAATTTTTCACTAGAAACAATGTTGGGAATAAAAATATAAGGTCTATTACCAAACATACAATTTGCTGCTAATTGAGAACAGGCAAAATGCGTGTTTGCTTTATGTAATAATAGTGGCATGAATAGCCTATTTCGAATTTCTTTAAATTGCGTTTCTCCTAATTTGGCATTATGGCTATGTAAAATCCGGACCGGAACATTATATTTTTTTGCATAATGCATAACGAAATAGCTCAGAATGAGAATATTATCATGGACAATATCATACTGCCCATCTATAATTACTTTTTTGCTCTCTTTGATATGCTGCCTTATATTTTTAATGGATGGAATAACGTGAATTTTTCCTCCAGCCTGCAATATTTCTTTCTTGTATGGAGTCTCTACATCCTGGTATACCACAAAATCCATAATAATTGTATTGTGGTCAAGTTTGCGAAAATAGTTCATCACGAAACTTGATACTCCGTTGGCAACGGAAAGGTTAAAAACAACCATTAAAACTTTCATCTGTTTTCCCATAAAGTTCCTCAAAGCACAGTAATACTATCATGAAGTTTCTTAATTATTTTCTCATCTACATCCATATCAAACTTTCTTGCCATCAAATAGCCAGATTCCTTCATTTTATCATAATCAGCCAAAGTTAATATGTTGGGGCTGTTGCGCGGTTTACCAGGCCTCTCCGACCAGTCTATATAGTGTAGATAATCGTGCCTCGTATTTTTATATGGAGACGCCATCAACAATGTCTGAAAAATTGATTCATCTGGATTCAATGAATTTAACAAGTATTTAATAAAACTAGGATGTTCTTTCAAGTAATCAAATATCCAGTTAACAAATGATCCCGAAAGACAAACCCATGAAGGCCCATAAAAAAATTGGATTGGCGAAAAAGGCTTAGAACGCAAAAACAATGCATAAGTATGATTCCACCCCCCCGTTATTTCTATATAAATACGCTTAAATAGTCTTTTTATAAAGGACCTTCCCATAAAGATACGAGGAAAAAATAAGTCATTTCGCTTATCACAATGATTTTTCCTATTTTGGTTATGATAAAAATAAGATGGCCATAAGCTAATAAAATTTCTCTGTGGATGTTCTTTAAAATAGTTAACGATTTGATCTGCGCTGACAATAGGAAAATCTTGTCCACTGCAGAGCCAATAATAATCAAAGTTTTTCATTTCCCTTGCTGCTGAAAATAAATTTAAAGTCGCTTGTGTCTGAGAAAATTCTCCCCAACGTATATCAACGCGCAAATCATCAGGCAGCACATGAATATCTTGTCGTTTGATTAGTTGATTTACGATGTCAGCCTTCTTGTCCATATGAATGAAAAATTCAATGTCTGGATGTTTTAATGTCTCAAGAAAAAGATTGATTTGTTCTGCATTTTTATGACAAAGCAGCAATATAGCCAATTTCATAAAACCATCTCCCTATCACTTCCGCAAGATATGTTTAAACAAAAAACTTCTCAATCCATTGGCACAGTTGCCCCAATCAGTCTAACCATACTTTGTACCCAATAATCTGTCTGGCTGATAAACCCGCTCTTTGCCATATACGCAAACAGCCTCCTCTGGGATTCCACATACTTCCACCCGCCCCGCCGCTTGTACATATCACTGCCTGCCTTCATCCACAACAAAGGTTCATGGATATTATATCCCAAATACCCTTTCTGCAGCATCCTGATTCACAGGTAGTAGTCCTCCAGCAGGTAGAAATCCTGATAGCTTCCTACACGTTGTAAAAATCAATAATATTCTGGATGATTTTTAATATAAGCAGCCATCCAATCGACAGTATCCTTATTCAAGGCGCATACTGTTCCTCCATCCAGATACAATCTTAGTCAATAACCACAGCTCTCAACCACTCAATCGACTAGTTTCTCAGTTCTTCCATTTTCACCGCTGCCTCATCGTAAGAAACTTCCGGCAGTAGCTGCTTCTGACTATACGTATAATTTCTATTTTCCAGTCCAAGTTGCTCCAGCAAGCCATCAATACGATCGTCCTTTTTCATATCTCCATCAGCCATATCGCAAAGATGATAAAACTCTTTATGAAAGATCAGAGAAAATGCGGTGCCATGAAAAGAATTTGTTGCCACATACTTTGCGTTATTCAACAAATTCAGAAATTCACTCGGTCCCCCATCGTATAAGACTTTTACCCCATATAGTTCACTTAGACTTGTGTGAAAACTGGTAAACACCGTATATACCGGCAAACCAGTTACCTGAGACAGTGCCTTTACCGCTCGAAGAGAATCCTTGCTATAATTGATGGAATAGTAGAAAATATACTCCCCTTGCACCAATGGCTCAGTGGAACAAAGTTCGGAATAGTCAGCCTTCTTCAAAAGCAGGGTCGGGTCAAGGACTACGCTAATCCTACCACTGTACACAGTTCGCACCTGCTTTTCAACGGCAGCTTCACGCACGGAAACCTGTTCAAATGCATTGATAGCATCTTGATATTTCTTAAGACCAGCATTATTTGCCACTGAACCGCATGAAACTGCATACGATACTTTTTTAGCCGATACATCTGGCAGAAAATAGACTTTTGAAAAATCAGGGGCGCCTGTGTTCCAGATCTGATCACTTCCCGCAATGACAACATCGTATTGATTTGCCTGCTTCAAAGCATCCTCTTCCGATACAATGCATGGTGTTTTCTTAAGATAATGGTCACGCAATCTTTCAAAACGTGCATATCTTTGATTCAACTTCTTAAAGTGCGGCAATGCTGCAATATTCTTCAGCAAATCATTTTTACAGCGAACCGGTCGGAATGTTTTATATTGGTTTGTCTGCTTTTCAGATCTGAAATCAATAATTTCGTTTTCAACGCCCAACTCACGAATCAACACCTTCTGGAGCGCATACGCCTGAAGGAATGAGCCATTGTTGTTCGGCGCATGGAATGTAATCGTTCCTGTTTTCATTTTCTACTCCTGACTACCTGAAGTATTTTCTTCTTCCACGAATTCGGCAGCACTTGTCCTATATCACTCGTCAGAACCTTCATCCAATATTTCTTAAAATAGAAATCATCTACAGCTTGATAACCGCCCTGACTGTAGCACTCCAGCACCTGCTTCCTTTCTGCAGTTTCAACAGAGGGCGCTTGCAACTGCGGATTATGCTTTGCGACCTGTTCTATTGTGGATTCTTTCAATACAAACTCCTGCTCTATTTTTGCAAAGAATGTTTTTCCTGCTTTCGAGTTGAGCATCACTGCTGAAATTCCGGCTAGCCCCTTCTTCTCAACTTCTTTCATGAAATCCGGATGTTCATCCTCGATTCCCCAATAATCGCATAGCGAAACATCCCCGGGACGTTCTGTCCCAGCGAACTTGCAATGATAACAGCTATCCCGGAAAGTTTGGCAATTCAGGAAAAGTTTGTAGTAAGATGACTTATAAGAAATTAATGGTTCTTGCCGGTAGGCAATTTCGCCAGTATGGCTAACTTGCCGGTAGGCAATTTCGCCATACACGTTTTGGCCTTTTGTCTTTGTCCGAAATTGAATCGATTCAACTTCCATCTGTTTTTTCTTCGACAAAAAGGAAAGATAATCTTTGAGCATTTTATTGCTCGGAACACCATGGCAAAGGATGTCTACCAGCAGTAGATTCTCATAATTTCTTCCCAAATAGCGTTTTAATGCCGCAACTTGGCAGGGAACCCCGCAGAATAGAACTTCTCTACCCGTCTGCAGTTCTCTCTTAACCTTTTGATAGCTATCGTTCATGCTACTCTGCACATACTTTGAACCTTGCAGTTTCGGAAGTTCCTCAACTTTTTCAATCGGTTCCACTTCAACATCAAACGTTTTTGTATATGCAGAACCAAAGACAATACCACCTTCAGCCAATACTTGCTTTGCAAAAGCTGCAAAAATACCACCCGATGCTGATTTTGCCGAGATGTCCTTGTTCTTATAGCTTGCAGCATAAACACGCTCCGGCTTTTGCAGTATTACATCATTTCGAATGCAACATACTTTCAAGCAACGCCCACAGCCAACGCACTTATCTACATCAATTCGCGGAAACCGAAAACCATACTTGTCCTCAATCATTGTAATAGCTTTTTGTCCACAAACCATTTCACAGGCATTACAGCCGCAACACTGATATTTATTTTCAAACAACTGAATCGGTTTATCTGTCATCCGGAGTACTCCTCTCTTTCTCAACGTCCACTGATTTTTGTTGCAATACTCTTGATTACATCTTTATCTTCAAATTTTCTTGCCATCAGCTTACCGCTTTTCATCATGCTATCAATATCTGACATATCGAGATTTTTAGGGCTGTTCTCGCCAAAGCTCCAATCAATGTAATGCAGGTAATCCTGCCTTTTATTTTTGTAAGGAGAATTCTCAAAATTGTCTGGAAGAAGCTTTCATCCGGACAATTGGTATGCCTATAAAATTCTATAAACTCCGGATGAATTAGAAGATAATCCTCCATCCACTTTTCCAGTTCATTAGACAAGCAAACCCACGAGCTACCGAAATAAAAATCCACATTTTTCGGTTGTTTTCTTCTCATAATACGCCATGTCCTGATATATCCGCCAGTCAATTCAACAAGGGCTCTCTTTACAACCCTTCTGGATAGCGTGTTTCCCAGAACGCAGTATGGGTAGTAAATGTCCGTTCTTTTGTCGTAATTATTGCTGTAACCGCCCTCATTTTTACTGCCCCATATTTGTACAAAATTTAAGTCGGTGTTCTCGTTGAGGAATTTGGCCAATTCAAATGCTTTTACAAGCGGGTAGTCTTGACCTGAGCAAAGCATATAATGGCCATAGTCTCCGTGTGCCGATGCGTATTTCATTAAGTTCAGTGTAGCCTCTACTTGTGAAAATAATGCCTACCCCACATCTACGCGATACTCGTCGGGCAGAATATGTATTTGCTTTCCAGTCTTGATTCCAGATTTAATATTGCTTTTCTTGTCGATGTGAATATAAATATCCAAGTCTGGATCATCAAGAGCATTCAACAGAAGATTCACCTGCTCTGGCTTCTTGTGGCATTGAACCAAAATTGCCTGTTTCATTCTATCCTCACTTCCTCAGCACTTTCTCAAACATAAACTTCCTCAGCCAGTTCGGAGCCAGCGCCGATCCACTACGAATCACACAGCTCTTAATGTACTGCCCTTCTCCAATAAAGCCTTGCTGTTTCATAAACTTGAACAGCTTCTCCTGAGTCTTGGCATACTTCCAACCAGCACGCCGTTTATACATATCCGAGCCTGCCCGCATATGGAGCAACGGCTCTTGAATGTTATAGCCCTGATACCCTGCCATCAGCATCCTTAGCCAAAGGTAATAGTCCTCCAGTAAGTAGAAATCTTGATAGGAGCCAACTGCTTCGACTGCGGACTTCTTATACATCACACAGGGGTGATTAAACGGATTACGCTTCTTTGCAAACTCTACGATTTCCGCATGGGTTTCCGGCGGAACACGTTTCGTATCGACAATGTTCGGATCAGTGGTAAACTCCTCCACGATGCCGGAGCAAATGCTCACCTCCGAATGTGTGTTAAACACAGCAATCTGTTTTTCACATCGATCTGGGTACGCAATGTCATCGCTGTCCATCCGGGCAACCAACTCATTTTTGCAATGCTTGATTCCCTCATTCAGCGCATTGCCAAGTCCACCGTTCTTTGCAAGTCGGACAACATTTAATGTGTCACCCATCTCCTGCTGCTTTGTAGCAATCACGCCATCTAGCTGTTCGTTCAGCGGTCCATCACATACCAGCACGAAATTATTTGTGGGAACAGTCTGGTCATAAATGCTTTGCATGCTTTGTCGCAAGTAGTCGGGATGTTCTTTATAGTAAACGGACATGAGAACGGAATAATTTTGAGACATAAGTAACCTCGGAAATGGAATGTAAAATGATGAATGATGGTCCTGCCGCCCTGCGGAGAGACATGGGGCACCAGATGCCCGGATAAAGGTTCTGGTTTCCAGGTATAGCGGCCTGCCGCAGTCTCCCTCTTCCACCACTTCGCGGTCCCCCTCCCCCATAGATGGGGGAGGCAAGTGTATAGGTGCGCGGTCCCCCATAGATGAGGAGGCAAGATTTAAAGTATCCTGGTCATTTCTTCCCCATAGCGGTGGTCAGGCCTTCAGCCACCCCTTCTGTGCTTTCCTTCATAAACAAAATCTTCACCGTGGCAAAGATAATCTTGAAGTCCTCGAACAGACTAGGCCGGGCGATGTACATCAGATCCAGCAACAGTTTGTCGTAGGGAGTGGTGTTGTACTGGCCATAGACCTGGGCGTAGCCGGTGAGTCCGCATTTGGCCTGGAGCCGCAGGTTCCACTCGGGCATTTCCTGGGCGTACTGGGCGGAGATCTCGGGGCGTTCGGGTCTGGGCCCTACGATGGCCATATCCCCTTTCAGGATGTTCAGCAGCTGGGGCAGTTCGTCGAAGCGGACGGCCCGGATGAACCGGCCCACCCGGGTGACCCGGGGATCGTTTTCGCCGGTGCTGAGCCGGGCCACGCCGTCTTTTTCGGCATCCATGCGCATGCTGCGGAATTTCAGGACGGAGAAGATTTTGCCGTCTTTGGTCAGCCGTTTCTGGCGGTAGAAAATGTCGCCGCCGTCGGTGTATTTGATGGCCACGGCCACGCAGAGCATCACCGGGGAGAAAATCACCAGTGCCACCAGGGACAGGACGATGTCGTAAAGGCGTTTGAAGAACAGGAATTCGGGACTGGGGTTGTACCGCTGCACAGCCATCATGGGCAGGTGGAACAGGTGGACTTTTTTGGCGCTGTCCATGATCACATCCCCGATCCTGGGGATCACATAGGTCCCGATCTTATGGGCCACACAGTATTTGGTGATCCGATTCCGGTCATGGCTGTGAAGGCCGCAGCAGAACACCACTTCGGCCTGTCCGATGGTCCCGGGAAGGTGTTCCATGCATTCGTCCACGGTGACCACGGACTGGACGTCGAAATGGAGATCCATGCCGTACTGCTTCACCAGTTTGTCCACGTTCTGGCCCTGGCCCATGATCACCACGGTCTTTTTGGGCGGAAACACCCGGAAATACCACTGGTGGACTGCCACGGTCCACAAGGTGATCAGGAAGAACTGGAGCAGAAAGGTGGGCAAAAAGGGGAGGAAGCTGATGTAGTGCCGATTGATCAGGAGGGTGATGAGGTACAGGATGCCGTCGCTGATCAGCGCTGCCAGTCCCTGACTGTACACCAGCTCATAGATCCGGCTGATGGGCACGCTGTAACCGTTGTACAGATGGGAGGTAAAGTAGTAGAACAGCCCGAACAGGAACACCATGATCAGGTTCCCTGCATAGTAGAAGGGATGGATGATATGGGATTCATAGAAATGTTGCCAGCAGAGCCAGAATGCCCCGGTGACCAGCAGGATGTTCAGTCCGTTCAGGAGTTCCTGCAGTATTTTGTTGTACATGGATGTATTCATATAGCGGCTCATTTGGACCTCCTTATCGTTGATTGTTCATCGTTGGTCGTTCATCGTTCATCGTGGGATTGTGCGGAAAGCGGGCCGCCCGGCGTGCGGCCCCTACGGGTTATTCTTCCCGCTTCCCCTTTTTCTTGTGATGCTTTACGTGGTTCTCGTCGTAGTAGTCGTAATAGTAATAGCCGTACCCGTAGCCTTTGTGCTGCTGGGGAACGCCGTTTAAGACGACCCCCAGGATATTGGCTTTGCCGGCCTGGAGACGTTTTTTGGCTTCCTGGACCTCTTCCGGAGCCACCATGCCGGAATGGACCACCAGCACCACTCCGTCGGCCAGGTTCCCCAACAGGGCGGCGTCGGTGACGGCCAGCACCGGAGGCAGGTCGATGAGCACATAGTCATAGGCGTTGCCCGCCCGGTCCAGCAGCTGTTCCATTTTTTCCGATCCGATAAGCTCGGAGGGATTGGGCGGCACGGGGCCACTGGTCAGCACATCCAGGTTCCGGAACACGTTGGGATGGACCACCTGGGCAAAGGGGACTCCCTGGGCCAGGCAGTTGGTGACCCCCTGGTTGATGACCCCGAAGATCTTGTGCTGGACCGGCTTCCGCAGGTCGCAGTCCACCAGGAGGACTTTTTTCCCGTCCTGGGCCAGGGTCAGGGCCATATTGGAAATGGTGGTGGACTTCCCTTCCCCAGGGACGCTGGAGGTGAAGCAAATGTATTTCAGGTCCTGACCGGCTCCTGCAAACTGGAGGTTGGTCCGGATGGCCCGGTAGGTTTCCGCAATGGGAGACTTGGGGTCATTTTCCACAATGAGTTTTATTTCTTCCATAATTTCCTCCGCAGGCCGGCCCAGAAGCCTTGTTCTTCCGGCTGTTTATGGTTTCCCGCTTCCGGGATCACGCCCAGGACGGGCAGTTCCAGATACTGTTCCACATCGGCAGCAGTACGGATTTTCCGGTTCAGCAGGGTCCGGGCGATGGTGTAGCCGGTGCCCCCAAAGAGCCCCAGGAACAGGGCCAGCACCAATGTCAGCAGCTTCCGGGGTTTGATGGGTTTGTCCGGCAGGGTGGCTTCGTCCACCACCTGGACTTCGGTAGGCACCATCACTTCCGCCACTTTGGCTTCTTCCAGCCGTTTGGCCAGCATCACATAGATTTCCTGGGCCACGTCCGCATCCCGTTTCACCTGCAGGTACCCCTGCTGGGTCTGGGGCAGCTTGGCGATTTCGTCGGCATTCTTTTTTTCCAGCTGGTCGATGGCGTTGTTCTTCCCCTGGGCCACGGCAATCAGGGCCTCGTTGGTGAACTTGTCACTGAGGAGCTTCTGCTGGACGCTGCTGGAAGAGGGCGCCTTCTGGGCGATGATGGCCTGGATTTCCTTCCGGAGGCTGTACCGGGCGGCCCCGATCTGCCGGTTGATTTCCTTCATCTTGGGGTTTTCGCTGGTGTATTTGCCGGTATAGCCGGCTTTCTGGGTTTCCAGATCCACCAGCTTGTTCTTGGCCTGCTGGATGGAGGGGCTGTCGGCCAGGGCGGCACCGGCGCCGGACAGCTGGTCGTTGATGGACCCCAGGGCGGCCTGGGCCGTTTCCATATCCAGTTTGTTCTGGGCCTTGACCTTGTCCAGTTCGGTGATCCGTTCTGCCAGGCTCTTCATCTGGTTGTCCGTGGAGAAGATCTTGTGCTTCACCTGGTAGTTCTTCAGCTTGGTCTCCGCATCATCCAGTTCTTTTTTGGAGGATTTCACCCGCTGTTCCAAAAATTCCCGGGTGGCGGAAGATTCCGCGTGGGACAACTGGGCCAGCCGGTCCAGGAACCCCTGTACCAGCAGCTGGTTGGCTTCCTGGGCCTGTTCCGGGCTTTTGCCGGTAACGTCCACTTCCAGGATTTCCGTATCCTTGTAGGGCTTGGTGACGATGTGGCTCTTTACGTAGTCTTCGTACCGGGGGTACTTGCCGTCTTTTTCCTCTTCGGTCTGTTCGATTACGGGAATCACCACATGACGGCTTTTCAGAATTTCCGCATTGGTGTTCATCTGCTGTTTGGTCAGCTGAGCATTGCCGATGGGCAGCTGTTCCATAATGGAGCTGGACAGGCCTCTTTCCTGTTTGATCCGCAGCAGGGCGGTAGATTGGTAGGTGTTGGGAACAATGAGCAGATAGGCCACGGCCAGGCCCAGGAAGCCACCGGTGATCTTGGCGATGGTTTTCTGGTTGGTCCGGACGATCTGCCACAGTTCCCGCAAATCGATTTCCTGTTCGTTCAAGATGGTTTCTCCTTTTAATCGTTGTTGTCCCTGATTTCCGAAATCATATAAGCACCGCTGAGGAACGGAACGATATCCCGTGCAAAGTCGATGCGGCCGTTCTTGGTCAGATAGAGGATGTCTCCCTCTTTCAGTTCCAGGTTGTCCTTCAGGTTGCCGGTTTTCAGCATGTTGTTCAGATTGATCTTGATGGCCTTGTTGGTGTCATCCTGATGGATCAGAAACACCTTCTTCTTGGCCGCATCCCAGGTAAAGCCCCCGGAAGCCCCCAGCGCGTCCATAATGGTGTGACCCTTGGTAAGTTCATAGGTGCCGGGCTTCTTCACTTCCCCGAACACATGGACCCGCACGCCCCCCAGTTGGACGATATTCACGGTCACATCCGGTTCCACATAGTACCGGGACAGTCCGTCCCGGAGATACCGGGTGAACTGGTCCACGGTCATGCCGCTGGCCTGGATCTGCCCCACCAGGGGGAATGATACGGTGCCGTCGGGCCGGACTGTGTAGGGTGTCTCTTTGGAGTTCTGGAGGTTGGAGCTGATGTCCTGCTCCTGGACAATGACGATGTTCAGCTGGTCACCGGGACGGAGGGTGTAGTTTTCCGCGCAGGCCGGAAGGGCCAGGGATGCCAGGGCAAAAGCCATGGCCAGGATTTTCTTCTTCATGGGGTCTCCTTTGTCTTTTATGATCAGACAGTAACTTTTCCGTAAACAGCAGGTTTTGTGCAGGAAAGTCATTCTGTTTTGAAATAACGTAAGAGAGGGCAGAGGTAAACGCCTGTACCCCCCCGAAAAATTGTTCGCAAGTTCTGTATTCAGTTTACAGCAAACCGCAAATGTCTTTCTTTTACAGGCAGTGTTCCAACTTTCTATATACATTCGTATAATGAGATATATAGTAGTATAGCAAAAGAATGGACTGTCTGCTACAAAAACTTGACAAAAGGGAAAATCTGGTGAATTTTCATCGCCATCTGAGGTTTTCTCCGCGTATTTTGTTGATTTTTTCCAGAGGATACTCCTTCCAGGGAGGGGAAGTTTTCCATTAGTTTTATTGTACAAAAATTGATGGGTAAAAATCCTCCCTGAATGGGCTTTCAGCCAAAAATCCTGGACCAGAATCCCCGTTTTTTCTTTGAGGGTTCGTGGGGCGGATCGGGATAGAACACCCGGCCCTGGAGCAGCAGACTGCCATGGGCATCGCAGTCCCCCAGGAATTTTTCCCCGCCCGGCAGGGCCGCAATGGCGGCATCGGCCTTCCGGGTATCGGGGCTCCGCCAGTTGGTCCGGTGGGCGTCGCTGCCCAGGAAATGGACGGCGCCCCGATCGTAGAGCCAGCGGGCGCTGTGCTGGGTGGTTTCTCCGAAGTCCCCCAGAAAGCTGCCTTTGTTGCTCTGGAGCAGGATGCCCTTTTCCACCCACTGGAGGACGGCATCGGGATGGGACATAATGTGCCGGTATCGTTCCGGGTGGGCCAGGATGGGCAGGTAACCCCGGAGCTGGAGCTGATACAGCAGGTTCCAGGTTTCCAGAGGGGCTGCCGTGGGCAGCAGTTCCACCAGGAGATAGGCGGTGCCCGCCAGGCAGTACGCCCTGCTTTCCCCGGGCCCGGGCAGGTAGTTGAGGGTGTCCGCGTCCAGGCTCACCTCCGCCCCGCTGTGGAGCCGGATGGGGATGCCGGTATCATCCGCGGCCTGTTGGAGCTGTGCCAGCCGTTCTGTGATGACGTCCCAGGAGGGACAGATGCCCCGGCGGTGGAAATGGGGGGGTGGCGAAAAGTTCCCTGGTCCCCGCCTCCGCCGCCTGGCGCAGCATGTCCAGGGACATGGAACGATCCCGGGCCCCGTCGTCCCCGGGGATGTCGTACAGGATATGGGAATGGATATCGATCATAAGTTGGTACCTCGTAAAAAGGGTTGCTGCATGAGCAACAACCCCATCAATGTTTCATCCAGGTCCTGGGATAGAACAGGATCAGCATGGGCAGCAGTTCCAGTCTTCCGGCCAGCATGTCGAAGATCAGCACCAGTTTGGAGGGGAGGCTGTAGTCTCCGAAGTTCCTGGTGGGCCCTACCCCTGCCAGGCCGGGACCGATGTTGTTCAAGGTAGCGGCCACAGCAGTGAAGTTGGTCTCGAAATTGAACCCGTCCAGGCTCACGGCCAGGATGGACAGGAAGAAAATCAGGAAATAGGTGATCAGAAAGATGTAGATGGAATTGAGCATTTTGCTGTCCACGGACTTCCCGTCCATGCGCATCCGCTGGACCCCGTGGGGATGGAGTACCTGTCCCAGTTCCAGGAAAATGGACTTGCAGGTGAGCACGACCCGGCTCACCTTCACCCCGCCGCCGGTGCTGCCGGCGCAGGCCCCCACCACCATCAGGAGCACCAGGATGGTTTTGGAAAAGCTGGGCCACAGGTCAAAATCCACGGTGCTGAACCCGGTGGTGGTCATGATGCTTCCCACCTGGAAAAAGGCGGACCGGAGGGCCTGTTCCAGGGTGTCGAACCGGTCCCGGATCTGCCAGGTGATGGCCAGCCCGGAAGCCAGGATGATGCCCACATAGGCCCGGACTTCTTCCATGGCCAGGGCTTCCCGGAACCGGAAAATCAGGGACAGATAGTAGAAGCCGAAATTCACCCCGAAGGCGATCATGAACAGGGTGATGATCCACTGCTGGATTGGCGTATAAGTGGCGCAACTGTCGTTAAGGATACCGAAGCCCCCGGTGCCGGCGGTACCGAAAGTGATGCACAGGTTGTGGAACCAGTTCATGCCGGTAAGGGCCAGCAGGGCGATCATCAGCAGGGTCATGCCCAGGTAGATCTTGTAGAGCACAATGGCGGTGTTCCGCACCCGGGGCACGAACTTGGACACGTCCGGACCGGGGCTTTCCGCCTTCATCAGATTCATCTGGGTGCCGCCCCGGTTGGTGGGCATCAGCATCAGGATGAACACCAGCACCCCCATGCCCCCGATCCAGTGGGAAAAGCTCCGCCAGAACAGGGAGGTGTGGGACATGGCCTCCACATCGCTGAGGATGGAGGACCCGGTGGTGGTAAAGCCGGAGACGATTTCAAACACCGCATCCACATAGGAAGGGATCTCTCCGGTGAGCACAAAGGGAATGGCGCCGTACAGGCTCAGGAGCACCCAGGACAGGCCCACGGACACGAACCCTTCCCGCTGATAGATGGCCTTGTTCCGGATTTTCCGCCGGCTGGTCACATACCCGATGGCCAGGGCCAGGAGAGCCAGGGCAAAATAGATCATCCCCTGGTCTTCTCGGTAAATGAGGGAAATCAGGCTGGGCAGCAGCAGCAGGGCTCCTTCGGTACAGAGGATCCAGGACAGCACCCGCCCGATCACAGGATAATTCATGGCGTTCAGACTCCTTTATGCCAGGATGTTTTCGATTTCGTGGAAGCCCAGGTTGGTGGTGACCACGATCACCGTATCCCCCGCCTGGAAGGCATCCTGGCCGCCGGGGATGATCAGTTTCCCTTCCCGGACGATGCCGGCAATCAGCACGTTCTTTTTGATCCGCATATCCGCCAGTTTGGTGCCGATCAGGGAGGATTTGCTGTCCAGAAGGAATTCCAGGGCCTCCACCCTGCCGTTCATGAGCCGGTACAGGGTCTCCACATTGGATTCCATACTGTTGCCGGCGGCCCGGACGTACTGGACGATCTGCTGGGCAGTGAGCTGTTTGGGGTTGACGATGCTGTCCAGCTGGAGCCCTTCGATCACGTCCCCGAAATCCACATGGTTCACCTTGGTGATGACTTTCTTGCTGGAATGCTTCAGGGCGTACAGGGACAGGATGGCGTTGACTTCGTCCATGCCGGTGCAGGCCACGAAGCCGTCCATGCTTTCCAGGTGTTCTTCCCGGAGCAGCTCCTCTTCGGTGCCGTCCCCGCAGTCGATGGTGGCCCCGGGCAGGGCTTCCACCAGTTCTTCGCACCGGGCCATATCCCGTTCGATGATGGTCACTTCCGTATGGCTCTTCAGGAGCATCTTGGCCAGGTAGTAGCTGAGCTGGCCGCCCCCCACGATCATGACGTTTTTGCATTTGTTGGTGCGGACGCCGATTTTCTTGAAGAAGGCCTGGGCATCCCGGGGCATGGCGATGATGGTCAGGATATCCCCCTGCTGGATCACCGTATCCCCGTTGGGGACCAGGATGTTGCTGTTCCGTTCGATGATGCACACCAGCAGGTTCACTGTGAGATGGGCAATTTCCTTCAGGGACCGGCCGATGAGCACGGAGCATGGAGGCACCCGGAACCGGAGCATGTCGATCCGGTCCTTGGCGAAGCTGACGATTTCAATGGCGGAAGGGAAGTTCAGCAGCCGGGAAATTTCCTTGGCGGCTTCCATTTCCGGGTTGATGGTCATGGACAGGTTCAGCCCCTTCTGGAGGTAGTGCCGTTCGTCGGAATAATGGGGACTCCGGACCCGGGCGATGGTATGGCACTGATGGTTGTTCAGTTTGGCGATGACGCAGGTCAGAAGGTTCACTTCGTCGCTTTCGGTGACGGCGATGAGCATGTCCGCATGGGCCAGATCGGCCTTGGCCAGGATGTTGAAGCTGGAACCGTTGCCCACGATCCCCATTACATCGTAATTGGTGGAAATATTCCGGATGATGGTGGGGTTGGTGTCGATGACGGTAACGTTGTTGTCTTCCTGGGTGAGCTGGGAGATGATGCTCCGTCCCACTTTCCCGCATCCTACAACTATGATTTGCATGGTTGAACTCCTTTTACGCAAGCGCTGCTGCGCCTGTGTTCAATTGTCAATGGCCTCTTGTTAATATCTCCTACTATACACCAGCTGTTTGAAAAAATCCCCAGTTTTGTTACATTTCGTACAAAATTGCTGTTACTTTCTTTTTTTCTTCCTGGGAGTGGATTTTTGGGGGACTTTCGGGGTTCGGGGACCAGGAATCCTTTTCTCCACCCCCAGGGCCAGCAGCAGCCCCAGGATGCCGGTGGCCAGCTGGAGAGGCAGGAAAATGGACAGGGTTTTGGTGACGGCGCCCCAGGGCAGCTGGAGCAGCCGCAGGGACCCCACCATGCCGATGGCCAGCACCAGGGTCTTGCCCAGAGGTGCCCCCAGGAACAGGGCCGATCCCTTGGACCCGGTGCGGGTGAGTTCCACGTACATGCCATTGCCCAGGGCGATCACCGGCACCACCGGCCCCAGGATATGGCCCTGGAAAAAGGCGATCACCGCCAGGGCCACGCAGATGGTCCAGGCCAGGACCCGGGTGGTGTACCGGCCGGCCAGTACCAGGGTGGCGTTCACCAGGGTACCGATGAGCAGGGTCATGACGGGCACCGGCAGGGGCAGCACCAGCCGCAGCTGCTGGCTGAGCGCCCCAATGGCCAGCAGCAGGGCCCCCCGGACCAAAAGACGGACAGAATCGGACAAAGGTATCGGCTCCTTTCTTTTTGATGGTACAATTGTCAATTAATGCACAAAAGCCTTATGCTTTTGATGCCCTGAACCGGTGCCAGAGTTCCGCACATCCCCATGACAGCAGGAGTACGGCTATATAGAACGCTTCCATAGGGACTTGCTGTATCCCTGCTGTCCGGTTCAGCACATATTCCAGCTGATCGATGAATATGGGGTGGATCAGGTAGATGGGAAAGGAGCGGTCACTCATTTCTTTTAAGGCCCCTTTCAGGGGATATCTGCCGCTCTGGATCACCATACTGAAGAACAGTACCGAAGCGATGGTATACACCAGCCCCGGCAGGCTCAGCTGCTGCAGGTAGTTCACGGTGTTTTCGTAGGGCATCTGCCATTTGAAGGTCCACCGATAAAAAAGCCAGGTGTTGAATCCGGCACTGGCGGCAAAGAACGCCATCAGCAGGGCCTTGTGCCGGGTAATCAGCTTTTTGAATCCTTCATAATGTCGGGCAATCACCCCGCCCAGCATGAAGATGAACAGGTAGAAGAAGGGGAAATAGTTCAGCCGGTAATTGCACAGGTTCAGCAAAGCCGGGCTGGAAGCAATCCAGTCCGGATAGGTCCAGAAATGGAAATTTCCTTCAAACAGCAGCACCTGGGCCACGAACAGCAGGGGCAGGGCCACTTTCAGCCCGATTTTTTCCATGGCTCCCATCAGGCTCCGCCACAGGGGGAACAGCAGGTAGAACCAGATCAGGATCACCAGGAAGTAAATGTGGTACTGGGCGGTGCCGAAGAACAGGGAAAACAGGATGTTGGACGGATCCAGCACATTGGGGTCCCGGTTCAGCAGGGCATAGTAGCACAGATAGAACAGAGAGGCCAGCAGATACGGACGGCCGATGCTCTTCATCCGCTTTTTCAGGAAGCTTCCATAATGGAGAGGTTCTTCCAGGGGCTTGCTGTAAAAAAGCCCGTAGCCGGAAATGAAAAAGAAGGCCGGCACACTGTAGCGGCTCAGGATGTTGGTAATGAGCACCAGGAAGGGAGAAGCCACGGCGTCGCTTACCGCCATGCTTCCCACATGGATGGCAATGACCCCCAGCATGCAGATGCCCCGGAGGTTGTCGAATACAAGGTTGCGCTGTTTCACAAAAAGCTCCTTTATGGTTTACAGGAATATGGATTCCGCAGGGGCGTCACCAGCCCTATTGGAATGAATCTATCTTATTAATTATAATGACCAGCGACTCGATTCTCAACCCCCTCTTTGAGACCCTCCAGAAACGGACGGACCAGGCGGGATTACCAAGGCAACCCTGGGGCCGCCCCTACAGGTTCTCACTGGCCAGCCGAAGGCAAAGAGCCGGAACCGTTTGAAATCAAAACAAAAAATCCTGCCCCAATCGGCAGGATTTTTTGTCTCCAACGGCCGTTGACCGTTGACAGCTGACTGCTGACGGTACTGTTGCCCATGCAACAGTACCAGTTATTTCACATTGATCTTCCCTGCATACACGCTCCCCGTGGTTACGTCCAGGGTTACCAGGTCGCCGGTTTCCAGGGCTTCCATGGCTCCTTTGGCTCCTACGATCACCGGGATGCCGTAGTTGATGCCAATGATGGCGGCGGGAGAGGTGAAGCCTCCTTCTTCGGCGATGATGCCGCCAGACTGGGCGGCGCAGGTCCCCATTTCATTTTCCAGAGCCGCCACGGCCAGGATCATCCCGGGCTTGAACTGCTCCAGATCCGCTTTCTTTTCCACCCGCAGGACGATGCCGCTGGCGGCTTTCTTCCCGATGCCCTGGCCGGAGACGATTTTCTGGCCCACATTGACCACCTGGATCAGGTTGGTGCTGCCCACCTTTCCCACGTTCATGCCGGCGGTGACCACCAGGGAATCGCCTTTTTTGATCAGCCCTGCATCCAGGGCATTTTTCAGGGAGGCTTCGATCAGCGCATCGGTGCTGGCCTTGTTTTCCCCTTGGAGCGGGGTCACGCCCCAGTACAGGCTCATCCGCCGCAGGCTTTCCTCTTTGGGAGAAACCCCCAGCACATGGGCTTTGGGACGGTATTTGGCCACCAGACGGGCGGTGTAGCCGCTTTCGGTAATGGACATGATGGCGTTGGCTTCCAGTTCCTGGGCGATCTGCACGGTGGCATGGCTGATGGCATCGGTCATCTGGACCTGGGCCCCGATGCCCTTGTGTTTGAACACAGTGACATAGTCGATGGCGTCTTCTGTCCGTTTGGCGATCCGGGCCATGGTCTGGACGGCTTCCAGGGGATAGGCCCCGGATGCGGTTTCTCCGCTGAGCATAATGGCGTCGGTGCCGTCAAAGATGGAGTTGGCGATATCGTTGGCTTCCGCCCGGGTGGCCCGGTAATTGGTGATCATGCTTTCCAGCATCTGGGTGGCGGTGACCACCGGCTTGCCCAGGGCGTTGCATTTGGCGATGATTTCCTTCTGGACAATGGGCACGTCTTCCATGGGAATTTCCACCCCCAGGTCCCCACGAGCCACCATGACCCCGTCCACCACCTGGAGGATGTCATCGATGTTGTCCACCCCTTCCTGGTTTTCGATCTTGGCGATGATCCCCATGGGGGACCCCAGTTTTTCCAGGAGACGGCGGATTTCCATGGCGTCATGGGCATTCCGCACAAAGGAGGCGGCCACGTAGGTCATGCCATGCTGGGCGGCAAAGGTAATATCGGAAATATCCGCATCGGACAGGAAGGGCAGTTTCAGGAAAGCCCCAGGCACTGCCACCCGTTTCCGGGAGGAGATTTCTCCGCCGTTCACCACGATGGTATGGATTTCCTTGTCCGTGGTGGACTGGACTTCCAGGGACAGTTTTCCGTCGTTGAGCAGGATGGTGTCCCCCCGCTTCACTTCTTCCGGCAGACCGGCGTAGTTCACATGGGCCTTTTCCGCCGTCCCTTCCACATCCTCCGTGGTGAGGATGAATTCATGGCCGGGCACCAGGGTGGTCTTGTCCCCTTTGAACAGCCCCAGACGCATTTCCGGGCCTTTGGTATCGGCCACATAGCCCACCAGGCGCCCTGCTTCCTTTTCCGCTTCCTTCAGCAGGTTCAGCCGGGCTTCACATTCGCTGTGGGAGCCATGGGAGAAGTTGAACCGGGCCAGATCCATCCCGGAGCGGATCATATCCACCAGCAGTTCTTTTTTGTCCGTGGACGGCCCCAGGGTGCAGATGATTTTTGTTTTCTTCATGAAATGTTCCCCCTCTGAAATATTCATGATGCGCAGGGAAAAAGCAGTGTGTGCTCTTTCCAAAAAAAGTCCGGACTTGTAACAAGCCCGGACTTTTCAGTTCCGTGTGTACTATTAGGATTCTTTGAAGGCCTTGATCTTTGCAGTCAGCAGAGGCAGGATCTTCAGAGCATCGCCAACGATACCATATTTGGAGATTTCGAACATAGGAGCGTCCGGATCCTTGTTGATGCAGACAATGGTATCGGATTTGCTCATGCCGGCTTTGTGCTGTACAGAACCGGAAATACCGCAGGCGAAGTAGATCTTCGGGGTAACGGTTTTACCGGACTGACCAACTTGCCGGGGATGTTCGATGAACCCTTCATCCACAGCTGCACGGCTGCCGCCTACGGCACCGCCCAGAGCATGGGCCAGGTCATACAGCAGGGAGAAGTTTTCTTTGGCTTTCATGCCGCGGCCGCCGGAGCAGACGAACGGTGCATCGTCGATGGCCATTTCGCCTTCGCTGACCACTTCTTCTCTGCGGATGCAGGTTACCCGGTCATCCACATGGTTCTTCAGGGTGTAGTTGATCACTTCGCCGGTACGGGAAGCATCCGGTTCCATGGCCTTGAAGGTCTTGGGACGAACGGTACCCATCTGCGGACGATGTTCTTTGCACAGGATGGTAGCCATGATGTTACCACCGGCAGCAGGACGGGTCCATTCGATCAGGCCGTCTTCTTCAGCGTCCAGGATGGTGCAGTCTGCGCACAGACCGGTGTTCACCCGGGCAGCGATACGGGGCCCCAGGTCACGGCCGTCGTTGGTGGCGCCGATGAATACGGAAGAAGGCTGATATTCATCGATCATTTCACAGAAAGCATTGGTGTATTCGTCAGTGGAATAGTATTTGAAAGCAGGATCCTGGCAGACGTAAACCAGATCAGCGCCCCGGGCAATCAGTTTGGACGGAACGTCTTTGGCATCGTCGGTGATCAGGACAGCGGCCAGTTTCTGGTTGCATTTGTCAGCCAGTTTCCGGCATTCGCCCAGCAATTCGTATACAACGTGAACAGGTTCGCCTTTGTAATGTTCAACATAGACCCATAAATCTTTTTCGTTACCGGTCTTTAAACCTTTCGTGTTAGCCATTTATACCCAACCTCACTTCGTAATAATCTTGTCTTCGATCAGTTTGTTAACCAACTTATCGACTGCCACAGCAGGATCTTCATCGTCGAAGATTTCACCGTGTACCTGGGTCACTTTCGGAGTGAAGCTCTTCATAACCTGAGTCGGAGAGCCGGCCTTGCCGATGATGTCCAGAGGAATTTCCAGGGCGGCAGCAGTGTAGACAGGGATTTCAGCCTTTCTGGCTTTCATCTTGCCTCTGATGCTGGCAAAACGCAGGTCTTTGCTGCGCATTACGGTAACCACGCAGGGCATCTTCATGGTGAAGGTCATGGACATTTGTTCATTGTCTCTGTCCACTACTACGGTGTCATCTTTGACCTGAACTTTCAGGGCAGCGGTGACCTGGGGCAGACCCAGATGTTCAGCGATTTCAGGACCGACCTGAGCGGTATCCCCATCGATTGCCTGACGGCCGCAGAGGATCAGATCAGGAACGCCGAAATGTTTGATGGTGTTGGCCATGGCAGCGGAAGTAGCCAGGGTATCAGCACCGCCGAAAGCTCTGTCGCTGACCAGTTTGGCTTCATCAGCGCCTACAGCCAGGCAGTCTCTCAGGACAGCTTCTGCATGAGGCGGCCCCATGGTGATGACGGTTACATGAGCGCCCAGTTCGTCTTTCAGCTGCAGGGCAGTTTCCAGAGCGTACTGGTCATAGGGGTTCATAATATTGGTTACACCATCTCTGACGAGGTTGTTGGTAACCGGATCGATCTTCATTTCAGCGGTATCCGGTACCTGTTTAACACATACAACGATGTTCATTACAAAGCGACCTCCTAAAAATCATATAGTACAAAACCACACAGCTCCATTGTAACACGTGTGTTCCCGGTATGCAAGGGATTGCAGGAACTTGTCAGACTAGCGTTTCAAATTTCCCCATCTCGTGTATACAATCTGTATAATGGCATTTCCTTTTATTTTCTCTTGATTTCTAAATTAAGAGATAATTTAATCCAAGTTCTGTAACGGAAATTTCTACAGAATTGCACGACAAATAATGGGTGAATTTTTGTGAGCATAAGGACTTCCTTATAGAAAAAGGGATTGCTGCCGGCGCAGCAATCCCTACCATTCCATGCTCCCCTTCCCCAGCACCCGTTCGATGGCATCGGCGAAGCCGGGGGCATCCAGATCCACCCAGAAACGGGGATTGGTCCGGATGACTTTTTTGGTGTCGGCCACGTGGAGGTATACGGGGTTCTTGCCGTGGAAGGCGGCGAAAATGCCCCCCAGCTGCTGCTGGACCGCCTGGGTGTTCTTCCCCGGCCCGATGTGGAGATGGACTTCTTTGGCTTCTTCCTGGAGGGGCTCCACCCGGTTGGCAAAGATCCTGGCCTGCTCCTCGTCCAGCTTCAGGATGCCCTGGATCATCACGATCCGGTCCTTGTCGATGTTGGCCCGGCTGGCGGCATAGGCCCGGGGAAAGGCGATCACCGTCAGGTTGCCGGTCAGGTCTTCCAGCACAAAGGAGGCCATCCGGTCCCCGTTTTTGGTGGAGCGGAGCCGGAGATCGGTGATGATGCCTCCCACGGCAATCCGTTCCCCATCCTTGTAGTTTTCCTCCGTGCAGCGGATCAGGGGGGTGAGCCGGCGGAGGGCGTTCCGGTAAGCATCCAGGGGATGACCGGTAACATAGAACCCGATCAGTTCCCGTTCCAGCCGGAGGATCTCAGCTTTGGGGATTTCCGGCAGGTTGGGGATGGGAATGGTGTTGGCACTGGCGATGTCCTCTTCTCCAAAGAGGCCCAGCTGGCCGGTGATCCGGTCCCGCTGTTCACTGGCCGCCGCTTCCAGGGCCGGGTCCATAATGGCCAGCAGCTGGCTCCGGCGCAGGCCGAATCCGTTCATGGAACCGCATTTGATCAGGGCTTCCACCACCCGCTTGTTCACCTTGGACAGGTCCACCCGGCGGGTGAAGTCAAAGAAGTCCCTGAAGGGCCCCCGTTTCTTCCGTTCCTCCAGGATCACGGTGACCGCCGCATCCCCCACGCTTTTGATGGCCCCCAGACCGAAGCGGATGGTGTGGCCGTCCACGGAAAACCCGGCTTCACTGGTATTGATGTCCGGAGGCAGTACCTGGATGCCCATGTCCCGGCACACCCCGATGTACCAGCTCACCTTGTCCGCCACGGTGATGATGCTGTTCAGGAAGGCGGCCATGTATTCCACTGGGTAGTTGGCCTTCAGCCAGGCGGTGTGGTAGGCCACCAGAGCATAGGCCGCGGAATGGGATTTGTTGAACCCGTACCCGGCAAAATGCTGGAGCAGGGCAAAGATCTCGCTGCCCAGTTCCCGGCTGATGCCGTGGAGTTTCTGGGCGCCGTCCAGGAATTTTTCCTTCATGGAATCCAGCAGCTTGGCCTTCTTTTTCCCCATGGCCCGGCGCAGGATGTCTGCTTCCCCCAGGGTGAATCCCCCCAGGGCGGATACGATCTGCATCACCTGTTCCTGGTAGAGGATGACCCCGTAGGTGTCGGCCACAATGGGTTCCATCAGGGGATGGAGCACCTGGGCCGTACGTCTGCCGTGACGGCCGGCGATGAAGTCTTCGGCCATGCCGCTGCCCAGGGGCCCGGGCCGGTACAGGGCCACCAGAGGGATCAGATCCTCGAACCCTTCCGGAGCCAGCTGTTTCATCAGCTGGGTCATGCCGTCGCTTTCCATCTGGAATACCGCCGCCGTATCCCCCTTGCAGAGCATCCGGCAGGTCTTGGGATCGTGGAGATCGATGGTCCGGATATCCACCTCCGTCCCCTGGTTCTTTTTGATCATCTTCAGGGCATCGTCGATGACGGTGAGGGTCCGGAGCCCCAGAAGATCCATCTTCAAAAGCCCCAGGCTTTCGGACCGGTCCTTGTCGTACTGGGTGCAGATGTATTCATGTTCGTCGTCGCTGCTGGAGGTGATCTGGAGGGGCACATAGTCCGTCAGTTCCCCAGGGGTGATCACTACCCCTGCCGCATGGGTGGAAGTGTGCCGGGGCATCCCTTCCACTTTCTGGGCAAAGTCCAGCAGCTGGGCGATGCTGGGATCCCCGTCCCGGAGTTCCCGAAGTTCCCGGCTGCCTTCCAGGGCGCCTTTCAGGGTGGTCCCGGGGGTATTGGGGATCAGCTTGTTCACCTGGTTCACCACGTTCAGGGGGATGTCCATGGCCCGGCCCACGTCCTTGACGGCGGCTTTGGCGGCCAGGGTCCCGAAGGTGATGATCTGGGCCACATGGCTTTCCCCATATTTCCGGGCCAGGTAATCCACCACCAGATGGCGCTTCACATAGCAGATATCCGTATCGATATCGGGCATGCTCACCCGTTCCGGATTCAGGAACCGTTCAAAGATCAGGTTGTATTTCAGCGGGTCGATGCTGGTGATCCCGGTCAGATAAGCCACGATACTTCCGGCGGCGCTGCCTCTGCCGGGGCCCACCGGGATGTCGTGGCGCCGGCTGTAGTTGATGAAATCCCACACAATGAGGAAATAGCCGGAATACCCCATCTGTCTGATGATGCCCAGTTCGTATTCCATCCGCTTCCGGGCGGTGCCGTCGTCCTCCGGATACCGGGAGGGAAACCCCTCTTCGCAGAGTTTCCGCAGGTAACCGTCCATGGTCTCTCCCGGAGGCAGGGGAAATTCCGGCAGAAGCAGATGGCCGAATTCCAGCTGCACATTGCACCGCTCTGCAATCTCCAGGGTGTTGTCCAGGGCTTCCTGGTCTTCCGGGAACAGTTCTTCCATCTCTTCCCGGCTTTTCAGGTAGTAGGAATCGTTGTTGAACCGCATCCGCTGGGGATCCAGGTACCGGGCGTTGGTCTGGATGCACAGCAGGATGTCCTGGCCGGAGGCGTCTTCCTTGCGGATGTAATGGAGGTCGTTGGTGGCCACCAGTTTGATGCCGTGCTTTTGGGCCAGCCGGCGGAGTTCCTGGCGGACAGTGGCTTCTTCCGGCAGCCCGTGGTTCTGGATTTCCAGGTAGTAATGGTCCCGGCCGAAAATGTCCAGGTATTCCAGCATGGTCTTTTCGGCGGTTTCCAGTTCGCCCCGGAGGATGTGACGGGGCACTTCCCCGGCGATGCAGGCGGACAGACAGATGAGCCCTTCGCTGTACCGGCGGAGCACGTCCTTGTCGATCCGGGGTTTGTAGTAGAAGCCCTCCACTTCGCCGATGGACACCAGTTTCATCAGGTTCTGGTAGCCGGTGCGGTTTTCGGCCAGGAGGATCAGGTGGTACAGCTTGCTCCGGGTTTCCAGGCTTTTGTCCAGATGGGAACCGGAAGTGATGTACACTTCGCAGCCGATGATGGGTTTGATGCCGGCTTTTTCACATTCCTGGTAGAATTCGATGACCCCGTACATGACCCCATGGTCCGTAATGGCCAGGGCGGGCATGCCCAGTTCCTTGGCGTACTGGACCAGTTCCGGGATCCGGCAGGACCCATCCAGGAGGCTGTATTGGGTATGGGTATGTAAATGGACGAATTGGTTCATGGGGACTCCTTTAAAAAGGGGGTGTGAAAAAATCACACCCCCGGTCACTGGTCTCTTGTCACTGGTCACTAGACGAAGGTAGCAAACGCGGCTGCCGTTGCTAACCCACCACCAGTGACCGGAAGCTGTTGCCCAGGCAACAGTTTCCTCTTATCCTCTGATCGTATTCACTTCTCCCGGCAGGTACATGGTGACTTCCGGGGACACTTCGGTTTCTGTGGCGCCAATGGTGTAGGCCACACCGGCCAGGTAATCCTGGGCCCGGATCTTGTCCGGATCGGGCAGGTCATTGAGACACATGAGCAGACCCTTGCCTTCCAGGATCAGCTTTCCGTAGTCCACGATTTCCTCCAGGCTGGCCGGCGTCCGCAGGCACAGATCCAGGTTGGGCGTGTCCAGAAGCGTCAGTCCGTGATTTTCCTGCTGCCCCTTCTGGGTATTCCGGGTCTTATCCGATTTGAAACTGGCAAACATAAGGACATCCCTCCCTTCTTCGTATCTTCTTATTTTACACCAATTTGGGGGAGAAAGCAAAAGGCGCTGTGAAAAAATCATTCACAGCGCCTTAAATTTGCCAGCGTAAGCTGGCTTCCATCGGCTAGAGACTAGTGACTAGTGACTAGTGACGGGGATGTGAAAATCATTTTTTCACATCCCCTTTTCATTACGCCCGTGCGTTCCGTGCTCTGGTGCGGGCACGTTCCATACGGGACAGGATTTTCTTTCTCATGCGGATGCTCTTGGGGGTAACTTCCACGGTTTCGTCGTCGTTGATGTGTTCCAGGGCCCCTTCCAGAGAGAAGGTCTGGGGCGGAACCAGACGGACGGCGTCATCGCTCCCGGCGGCACGCATGTTGGATACGTGTTTCTTCTTGCAGGGGTTCACGTCCATATCGTCTTCCCGGCTGTTTTCGCCGACGATTTCCCCTTCGTACACTTCTTCACCGGGGTTCACGTACATGGTGCCTCTGGCCTGGCATTTATCAATGCCGTAGGCCGTGGTGGTACCGGCTTCAAAAGCCACCAGGCTGCCCCGGGTACGGCCCGGGATATCGCCCTTGTAGGCACCCCAGCCGGCGAACACGTGGTTCATGATGCCGTTGCCCTTGGTATCGGTGAGGAACTGGTTCCGGAAACCGATCAGGCCCCGGGCAGGGATCAGGAAGTCCATGCGCAGGTAGCCGGCCACTTCCGTCATGTTCTGGAGTTCAGCTTTACGGATCCCCAGTCCTTCCATGACAGCGCCCATAAAGTCCTGAGGCACTTCGATGGTCAGGGCTTCCATGGGTTCCAGCAGCTTGCCGTTTTCGTCCCGGCGCATGATAACGGTAGGTTTGCCCACCTGCAGTTCGAACCCTTCCCGGCGCATGGCTTCGATGAGCACGGACAGGTGCAGTTCTCCACGGCCGGACACCTTGAAGGTATCGGCGCTTTCCGTATCTTCCACTTTCATGGAAACGTTGGTTTCCACTTCTTTGTACAGACGGTCACGGAGATGACGGCTGGTGATGAAATCCCCTTCCTGACCGGCAAAAGGACTGTCGTTGACAGAGAAGGTCATGGACAGGGTGGGTTCGTCCACCTTGATGCCCTGGAGCTGTTCCGGATTGTCCACATCGGCGATGGTATCCCCGATTTCCGCGGTGCTCAGGCCAATGAGGGCAATGATGTCCCCGGCTTTGGCTTCGGGCACTTCCACCCGTTTCAGCCCTTCGTAGGTGTACAGACGGCCGATCTTCTGATTGGTGCGCTTGTCATCGTGCATCAGGCACACGTCCTGGCCGTTTTTGATGGTGCCGCGGACCACACGGCCCACCACGATCCGGCCCACATAGTCATCGTGGTCCAGGGTGTTCACCAGCATCTGCAGAGGAGCTTCCACGTCCACATCAGGAGCGGGAATGCTGTCGATGATGGTGCGGAACAGGGGTTCCAGGTTGTCGCTTTCGTCGTCCATGGACAGCTTGGCAACACCCTTCTTGGCGGAGGCATAAACCACCGGGAAGTCCAGCTGGTCGTCGTTGGCGTTCAGTTCGATGAACAGATCCAGGACTTCATCCACCACTTCTTCCACCCGCTGATCCGGACGGTCGATCTTGTTGATGACCACCACCGGTTTCAGGTGATGTTCCAGTGCTTTCCGCAGCACGTATTTGGTCTGGGGCATGGGGCCTTCATAAGCGTCTACCAGCAGCAGAACGCCGTCCACCATGTTCAGCACCCGTTCCACTTCGCCGCCGAAATCGGCGTGGCCCGGAGTATCCAGGATGTTGATTTTGCAGCCATCATGCATAACGGAAGTGTTCTTGGCCAGGATGGTGATTCCACGTTCTCTTTCCTGATCGTTGGAGTCCATGACCCGTTCCTGCACCTGCTGGTTGGCACGGAATACACCGCTCTGTTTCAGCATGGCGTCCACCAGGGTAGTCTTACCGTGGTCGACGTGAGCGATGATGGCAATGTTACGCAAATCGTTTCTAATCATAAAAGCCCAATCCCCTCTTATTTCCAGATAAATCAAGAGGATGCTTGTCAGGAAGCATCCTCAAAGTAAACTGCATCATTTCGACTTTCCTATTATATTCTTTTCCCTTTCAGATGTCAAATATCCGTCAGAGAGTTTTCATCACATCGTCAATGTATTTGCGGATTTTTTCCATCTTGGCCCGGATATCGGGAATCCGCCGGGGATCATGGGTAATGAGCTGTTCCAGACGGCCCTTGTAGGCCAGGTAATCCTTTTCGAAATTCCGCAGATAATCCCGCATGTTCTGGATGGCCGGTTCGCTGGTGATCACCCTGGTTTCCTCAATCCGCCAGTCAGTGCCGTCGATGATGGCCGCATCTCCGAAGTTGGGGATGTAGGTGGCAGTGCCCAGTTCCGTGTTCAGCAGATGGGCAAAGGCGCTGGCCGCATCGTATTCCCCATGGACCACGAAGAAGGCTTTGGGCTTCTGCTGCATCCCCTTGTACAGGGCCAGCATCTGATCCCGGTCCGCATGGGCGGAGAAACCGGACAGGTTGTAGATCTTGGCGCCCACCACAATGTCTTCGCCCATGATCTTGACTTTTTTAGCCCCGTCGATGAGCCGGCGGCCCAGGCTGCCTTCCGCCTGATACCCGGCGAAGATCACCGAGCTGTCCTTCCGCCACAGGTTGTGTTTCAGATGGTGGAGCACCCGGCCGGCATCGGCCATGCCGCTGGCGGAGATGATGATCATGGGGCTGGGCATGTCGTTGATGGCCCGGGATTCCGCCGGGGTTTCCGTGTATTTCACATTGGGCATGTCGATGAGACGGCCCTTCTGTTTCTGGAAGATGGTCCGGGCTTCCTCATCATATTCCTCCGGATTGTACAGCATCACCTGGGTGGCCTTGATGGCCATGGGGCTGTCCACCATAATGGGGACCACCGGCAGCTGGCCACTGTTCATGAGCTTCTGGAAGTAGTAGAGCATCACCTGGGTACGCCCTACGGCAAAAGCGGGGATGATCACGTTGCCCCCCCGGCTCAGGGCGTCCTTCATCACATCGCACAGTTCCTTTTCCCGGTCGATCTGTTCATGGATCCGATTCCCGTAGGTGGATTCGGTGATGATGAAATCCGCACCGGAAATCTGATGGGGATCATCCAGAATGGGTACATTGGGCTGGCCCACGTCCCCGGTGAAGATCAGCTTGGTCTTCTTCCCGTTTTCTTCGATCATCAGGTTCACCAGGGCGCTGCCCAGGATATGGCCGGCCACCCGGAACCGGAAGGTGATTCCCGGGTACAGTTCCACATCTTCATCATAGTCGTGGGTAATGAAATGCTTCAGGGCCAGATAGGCATCATCCGCCGTATACAGGGGTTCCACGGCAGATTTCCCGGCCCGGAGCCCTTTCCGGGTGGCGATTTCCGCATCGGATTCCTGGATGTGCCCGCAGTCCGGCAGCAGGATCTGACACAATTCTTCGGTAACCGGCGTGCAGTGGATGAAGCCCTTGAACCCTTCCTTGATCAGCCGGGGCAGCAGGCCGCTGTGGTCGATATGGGCATGGCTCAGGATCACCGCGTCAATTTCGCCCGGATTGAAGGAAAAAGGCTTGCGGTTCAGGTCCCGGATCAGTTTGGGGCCCTGGAACATTCCGCAGTCCAGCAGGATCTTTTTTCCGTTGACTTCCAGCAGGTGACAGGACCCGGTAACGATTTTATCCGCGCCCAGGAAGGTGATTTTCATGAAGGATCCCTCCTTGTTCAAAAGTTTTTGCCTGACTCTTTCAGGGAAAGTACCTATAGTACGGCACGATGTGGTACAATAGTTCCATGGATTGACCAGAAAGGGTGTACGTTATGAAAAAGTCTCTATTTTTTCCTCTATTGATTGTTTCTCTGCTGTCGGTGCCATCCCTGCTTTTTGCTCAGGAAGCCGGGTCCGGTGCGGAAAAACCGGCAGTTTCTGTTGCAAATAATACAAAAACCGCTGCACCCTCTGGGACTGTTTCCCAGGAGGTCCTCCCCACTCCTCCCTCGGAAGAGGCGGCTGCCTGGACCCTGGTGGGGAGCAACAGCAGCTATGAGGTGTATTACGATACCCGGAGCCTCCAGTACGACGAAAAGACCGGGATCATCACCATCTGGAACAAGTGGGTGCAGAAGGGAGCCGTGGGCACGGGAAGAACCATCCTGCTTCAAAGTAAATACGATGTGCGTCTGCGGGTGGTGTCCGATCTGGTCCAGTACACCTACAACGGGCTGGGACAGGAAACGGGACGGGAAAAAGTGGCTGACCAGTCCTGGTATCCCCTGAGCCCCAACACCCTGGGCATGGAGCTGTGCCAGGCGCTGAAAGGGTATCTGCTGAATCAGTGAAAAAAGGTTCTATAATAAATGTTGGGGTCTTGTGGACACTCCTGTTCACAAGACCCCTTGTCTTACGATAAAATAAAGACA
>ENA-OQIN01000321-OQIN01000321.1-human-gut-metagenome-genome-assembly--contig:-NODE-321-length-44734-cov-6.202723_pt1 | contig 44734 bp, 31 predicted proteins | sample MGYA00242581_ERZ504746 | MGnify/ENA primary metagenome ERZ504746 (study PRJEB26092, sample SAMD00036436) | human gut metagenome | host: Homo sapiens | study: EMG produced TPA metagenomics assembly of...
TAAGTGAAAATCGGTGCTGCGCATACATCGTGAGATGCACTTGAAGTTCAATTGTGATAGTTCTTAGACTTTTCCTTAACTACTCAGCTATCCACAGACACGGATGTCTGTGGAAGTTCGATATGGGACACGGATGTCCCGTATCGAACGGTAGCGGAAACTACCATTACGTATATGAAAAGTCTTAGAAATGTCCAATTGAAGCTTCTGGCATCGATGATGTATGTGCAGCACCGATTTTCAATTATATTATGTCGTCAGTTCGCCAACCGAATGTTTGCTAAACAACAATATTTCCATGTCTATGAGTAAGCAGCCACGCTGTTACAACAGCAACAGCCGGTACTGTAAGTATAACTCCTATACTTCCGGAGACTCCCTGCATAATCTCTATACCTATATTATACGAATTAATAATCTGTCTGAATGGAAGATTATATGCATAGTTAATAACAAGCTCACTTACTGCACTTCCTACAAAAGCAAGTATAAGCGTATTTGACATAGTTCCCATCATATCACGTCCAACATTCATACCGCTTTTAAACAATTCGAAGCAGCCAAGCTGTGGGGCTTTGTCATGTATTTCACACATTGCCGATGATACAGACATCGCAACATCCATGACAGCCCCCAAAGAAGCTATGAGAATTCCTGAAAATAACAGCCCGCCTATCCGGATATTAGTTATCTGCCCTACATAAGAAAGCGTTTCTATGTTTGATACATTATATCCGTCTATATCTGCCACCTTGCCAAACAGCCATGCTGATAAGCCTGCAAGAAGCACACCTGTTACTGTTCCGGCTATTGCACATATTGTTTTTACTGTAAAGCCACTGATAAGATACATCGTAACTATTGTTGTTATAATTGTAATGATCACGGCAGCCCAGAATGGAGAAAATCCTCTGTATATGAGAGGTATGTATATCATAAATATTGACACGAACGTAAACACAAGTCCAACTACTGACTTAACACCATTCTTTCCACCTATTATACATATGAGCAGTAAAAATATTCCTACAAATGCAGCCACTGCCACTATTCTATCCTTTGAGTATACGGAGACATTTTTAGAACTACCCGATACACTCATATGCACTACCACCGAATCTCCCTTTTCACATACTGCTCCGAACAGGTTTCCCTCGGCACTTGTAGCATCTACTACTTCTCCATTATACTCTCCAGATGTAAGCTGCACCTTTAACCTCTGATATCCGACCCTTATTCCGTCAGGTGACAGATTATCCTCTACCACCTCGATCACTCTGGCATTCTCATATGAATAACCCAGTGTTGTTACTATTGGTTCTTTATCTGTAACCCTCAGCCTGTCTGCCGCAAATATAAATGCTGCAATGCATATCACAACAACCACTGCTTTTACAACTACTTGTTTCTTATCTGACATTTACTTTTCCTTCTTAAAGCATATTAATCCATATATTTTTACTGGTTAAGCTTCTTTTTCTTTCTTTCTACAAGTATAATACCTGCGGCACCTGCCATTGAAAGACCTGCTGCTGTGTACCATGCTGCTGCCCTAGCTGTATCCCCAGTCTTAACCGTGCTGCTTGAACCAGACGCATTTGCTGATGAATTTCTAAAACCGGATGCATCCTGACCAGCTTCACCATTATCCTCTGTGCCTGTTCCATTTCCTGTACCTGCAGTATCCTCTGTTCCGTTTCCTGCTGCATTGTTATTATTTTCTGTGTTGCCCTTGTTATCATTATTCTCTACAGTCACAAGTCCCTTAACTGCATCCTGTAATGATGTTACCGCACTTGCTATATCTGTTGTTGTGCTTTCTGCATTTTCTGTAACAGCCTTTGCCGCTGTTATAGTATCTTCAAGAGTCTTTAAAGAAGCCTCTGTATAATTACCTGCCTTCTTAGCTGTATCATATGCAGCTTCTGCCTTTGCTATTTCTGTATCAAGTGCTGTCTTATCTGCCTGCTTTACAATCGTATATGCAGTCTTAACACCGCCATCTGCTACAAGTTCTTCATTAGATGCTGCATCATAAGTCTTTACTGTAAGAGTTGTATCTGTTATATCAAGAACAGAATATGTAGGTCTCCAGCTCTGGCATCTTGCTGCTATATAATCCTGCTGTGTACCAATAAGCTGATAATACTTACTACCAGTTGCTGAATTAGCCTCAAAATATACAGTACCTTCTGGATCTACAACCTTGCTTGAATCCTCCTTGCCTGACTTGAGGTTATAGCAGTTATTATCCTTAATATATGCAAAGAATTTATCTTTATCATTTGTTGATGGCATATTTTCTTTTGTATATTTTTCATGGCTGTCAGAACCATCTGATGATATCTGATATGTTCTTGAATATGTATGATCATGTCCCTGAAGAACTGCATCTATATCATATTTATCTATAACAGGAGTAAGCTGTGTCCTAAGAACAATACCATCTGAATCTGAATGGTCATAACCAGAGCCATAAATATCCTGATGGAACATAAGTATTCTCCACTTCGCAGAAGGATTCTTTTCTGTTGCTTCCTTTATCACATTTTCATGTGTAGCAACATTATAGTTGTTAGTATCAATACTTATAAATAATGTATTGCCATATGTGAAGTAATAATCTGTACCTGCAGTTGTCTTTGATGCTGTATTAGCATCACTTGTCTGCTTGTTAGGATAATTAAAATGATTAGAATAGTTAACTGACTTAGAATCATGATTACCGATTGTTGTAGCAACAGGAAGACTTCTAAGTACAGATGGATTAAGAAAACCTGCATATTCTATCTGCTGCTCCAGCTTATCAGCATCATTGGATACACCAGTCTGGTTAATCTGGTCACCTGCTGACATAATAAAGCTTAAGCCTGGGAACTTTTTAACAGCATTGTTAAGTGTATGATACCAGTTGTATGAATCGTTCATTGCATAGTATTCTTTATTCTGGTTACCAAGCTGGTTAGTTGAAGCACCTATCTGTGGATCACCTACATACATTATAGAGAAACTGTCTGTTGACTGTGTCTTATAGTCATATGTCTCAGACCATGCTCCATTTACATAATACTGGTATTTGTAAGACGTATTCTCTGAAAGTCCTGTTACAGTAACCTTACATGGATATAATGTATATGTCTTGTCTCCATCCTTAACAGTCTCAACATCAGCTTCAACTGACTGTTTACCTTCATATGTCTTTATTTCTTTTCCAGAAGCATCCATAAGCTTAATCTTAGGAGTTTCATCCTTAGTTGTTGAATACCATGCTGCATTAAGCTTAGCTGCATCCTCACCCGGAGTTAATGCTATCTGACAGAAGTTAGTTCTTACGCTCTCCCACTTAGTCTTCCATTCTGCCCATTCTGTGCTGTTTGCATATACATTAGACTTAACATTATGAGCATCTGTTTCTTTTCCATCCTCTGCATAACAGGCATCCTTTACTTCCATTTCAACATCTGCTGATTCTGCTGCTGCATTATTCCATGCTGCTCTCTTTGAGCTTCTTGCCCATGTTTCTGTTGTTCCCATAGCCAGACTTGCTACCATCATTGCTGTAAGTGTTGCTGCTGCAACCTTTTTCATTCTTCTCATATCTTCCTCCTGATATTATGCCTTATTGACATTATGCTGGACATCAGACATTTCATATTCAGCCTCTGTTGCTGATTTCCCAACCTGAAATGCTGGCTCCAACATAAAAATGCAACCTTAGGTTAATATAATATTTCCACCCTGCGATACGCATTTTGCAGAGATAAAATATGTTTCTTAACCAAAGATTGCTTATAATATAAAGAGTCTTATTAAAATCTATATGTTTTATTACGTAAAATATCCGTAAAGGATTCTTAATCTATTGTAATATAGCCTCTAATATAATACATTCCCGTCAAACACTCCACAGCTATATATATTTCTTTATCTTCTTGTGAACCACTTTAAGCTCCAATACTCACCCCACTATAAAATGTTTTTAAAATATCCTCATAAGTTGCACCACCTTCTGCCATATTCTGTGCCGTGTATACACCAACCCCGAAACCATCTCCCACTCCTGTTGTTGTTATCTTTACGCCACTATCCATATATTCTATTTTATAATTAGGTGAATTAAGTCCCAGAATCTTTGCAAATGTGCTTCCTGTCATCACCATATTGCCGACCTGCATCTTAGATACATATCCATCACTGCTTACCGATACAACCTGTACCTGCTTATCAAGCCCCTTTTTATCCAGTGTCAGACCATCGTATGCTTTTTCAAATGCATTAACAAAATCCTTGTTATTAACAGTCTTAACGACAAAATATTCTTTTGCTTCTTTATCCTTAGGACATTCAACTGCCATAAGATATGAATAATCATCTCCTAACATATCCTTGCCAGAAAGCGTAAAACCTGCTGTTACGTATGTATACCTTGCCTCTATATATTGCCCGTTACAGCTTATTGTCATGCCATTTGTCGCTGCTACACAGTCATTTACAAGGTTATAATTATCCAAATAGTCCTTTCCCCACTTTTTCTTCATCTGTCCTGATGTCATATACGACATACCAAGCTGACTACTGTCTATGTTCATCCTTTCGCCCATTAAACGGTATATATCTGTCCTTATCATTATGCTTTCTGCTTTTAGAAGTTCAACCTCATCACCCATATACAATCTGTCGGCAAGAACCATTGAAACAAACTTCTCAACCTCTACAGATTGTGATGCATTTTTATAATTCACTGTTACCGTCCTTCCATCAGCTATCTCTTCACTCACAGCCGTATCAACAACACCTGTTAGCTTCAGCGTAATAACCGATGGCACCAGCAAATAAATGGCGATAAATATCATTACCTCCATACATTTCCTGACTATACTGCGGCCTTTCCTGCTTTCTCCCGTAATTAATGAATTATTATCTTCTCCCCTCCTGCTTTTATAATAATTATAATCCTTGTAATCATAATTTCCTGCCTCGCAGCTGCTTATGACATACCCTTGTGTATCGTTCCTTCTTCTTGCCTTCTTATATTCTATATACTGCTTGTCTGTTGCCGCTTCATCTATTCTTTCCCCGATTAAACCCACTCCTCTGATTATAATACGGGGTAAAAAAAATCTATCCAGTCTCATACACTTTATCTAGCCTCCTAGATAAAATGTATGAATACCGGATAGATATTATTCTATATTTTGCAACCTTTACTTTAACTTAACTGGTGTCTTAGTAAGCTTCCAGATTTCTGTTGCATACTCTTCAATAGTTCTGTCTGATGAGAACTTACCTGCCTTAAACGAGTTAATCATAACTGTCTTAGCCCAGCCAGTCTCATCCCTGTATCTCTTATCAATCTTAGCCTGTGCTTCTGCATAAGAACGGAAGTCCTTAAGAATGAAGTAAGTATCTGCTCTTCTTCCCTCCTGTGAGTTAAGAAGTGAGTTGTAGATATCCCTGAACATCTCTGGATCTTCCTTAGAATACTTACCATTGATAAGTTCCATAAGAACCTCTCTTATATTCTGGTCGTTGTTGAAGATTTCCATAGGATCATAGCCACCCTCATTCTCATAACGGATAACTTCATCAGAACGAAGACCGAATATTACGGCATTCTCCTCTCCAACCTCCTGGACTATCTCAACATTAGCGCCATCCATAGTGCCAAGTGTTATTGCACCATTAAGCATAAACTTCATGTTACCTGTACCTGAAGCCTCCTTAGATGCTGTAGATATCTGCTCAGATACATCTGCTGCTGCAAATATTATCTCAGCGTTAGATACTCTGTAATTCTCGATAAATACCACTTTAATTTTTCCATTAATAGATTCATCATTGTTGATCACATCTGCAACATTATTAATAAGCTTTATAGTCTGCTTTGCAATCTTATAACCAGCGGCAGCCTTTGCACCAAAGATAAATGTTCTAGGAACAATATCCATATCAGGATTCTTCTTGATTTCATTGTAAAGGTACATAACATGAAGAATATTAAGAAGCTGTCTCTTATATTCGTGAAGTCTCTTTACCTGAACATCAAATATTGAATCCGGATTAACATCTATTCCATTGTGCTCCTTAATGTACTTAGCAAGTCTTACCTTATTCTTATGCTTAATCTGCATGAACTCCTGTCTTGCCTTTTCATCATTAACATATACAAGCATCTTTTCAAGCTGCTTAAGATCTGTTACCCATCCATCGCCAATCTTGTCCGTAATCCAGTCTGCAAGAAGTGGATTAGCGTGAAGGAGGAATCTTCTCTGTGTAATACCATTAGTCTTGTTGTTGAACTTCTCTGGCATCATCTCATAAAAGTCCTTAAGCTCCTGCTTCTCTAAGATTTCTGTGTGAAGCTTTGCAACACCGTTAACAGAGTAGCCTGCACATATAGCAAGATGTGCCATCTTAACCTGACCATCATATATAACAGCCATCTTTCTGACCTTTTCCTGGTCTCCCGGGTACTTTGCCTTAATATCTTCAACGAATCTTCTGTTGATTTCCTCTACTATCTGATAGATTCTTGGAAGAAGTCTTGAGAACAGCTCAATAGGCCACTTCTCAAGTGCCTCAGCCATAATAGTATGGTTAGTATATGCAACTGTCTTAGTTGTTACATCCCATGCTTCATCCCATTCAAGACCATTCTCATCCATAAGAACTCTCATAAGCTCTGCAACTGCAACTGTTGGATGTGTATCATTAAGCTGGAATGTAACCTTCTCATAAAGCTTCTTTACATCACCATTGTGCATCTTCTTATATCTTTCAACAGCTCTCTGGACTGATGCTGATACGAAGAAATACTGCTGCTTAAGTCTTAATTCCTTACCTGCATAATGGTTATCGTTAGGATAAAGAACTTCTACAATATTCTTTGCAAGGTTCTCTTCCTCTATAGCCTTCTGGTAATCGCCCTTATCAAATGAGCTTAAGTTAAATGTATTAACTGGCTCTGCATCCCATATTCTAAGTGAATTGACTGTGTTGTTACCATATCCGATAACTGGAAGGTCATAAGGAACAGCTATAACTGAACGGTAGTCTTCCTGAACGAATATATCACGTCCAGTAGCTTCATCTCTGTAAGAACGCACATATCCACCAAACTTGACTTCATATCTGTATTCAGAACGCTTAATCTCAAATGGATTGCCATCCTTTAACCAGTTATCAGGAACCTCTACCTGATATCCGTCCTTAATCTCCTGTTTGAACATACCATACTTATATCTGATACCGCATCCGTAAGCTGGATATTCAAGAGTTGCAAGTGAATCAAGGAAACATGCTGCAAGTCTTCCAAGTCCACCGTTACCAAGTGCTGCATCTGGCTCCTGATCCTCGATAACATTAATATCAAGTCCAAGCTCCTCAAGTGCTTCTTTTATCTCGTTATACTTAGTAAGATTAATCATGTTATTACCAAGTGCACGTCCCATAAGGAACTCCATAGACATATAATATACAATCTTAGGATCTTCCTTGTCATATGTCTTATGTGTAGCTATCCACTTATCTATGATAAGATCCTTAACTGCATACGCAACTGACTGGAACACCTGCTGCTTATCTGCCTCATCAATATTCTTTCTATAAAGAGATTTACAATTACTTACAACTTTTTTCTTGAATTCTTCCTTGCTAAAAGATGCTTCTGTATCTGTCACCATGTATTCTTCTCCTCCTTAATATATAGATATACCACAAATGTATATCATTATTCCTGATTTAACTAATCGTGTCTGATTTAATTAACATTATTCACAAAGCACGTTACACGATGGTTAAATTATACACGATTCGCACCCTTATTGCAATTTAATAAAATTAATTGATCATTATTATTCAAGATAATAAAGATATGCTTGTTCTGGCAGTGGTGCACTCTGTAAATTCCCTTTACCACATCCAGCTATTGCAATCAAACTAACAGCTAATAACATCATCATTTTTCTTTTCATTCATACCACCTCCATTCTTTTAATATAAATCATTTATATGCAACATAATCTTCTATAACATTTTTTATAGTTCTTATTAATTTCAGTATATTCATCCTTAATAATATTTCAATACAATTGGCGTGAACTGTCATTTTGGGGCGTGAATTGTACCTCATCTCACCTATTTATATAAAAACGAGGAGAAAATACGCATAACTGCGATTTTCTCCTCGTCTTTACATATTATAAATTATTAAGATACTGTTTTAGTTCTTCTCAACCGCAAGCACAACCTTCTCACCATTGATATCCCAATCCTTAGTGAATCCTGCTGTCTTACCTGTTTCAATAGTATTTGCAAGAACAACACTCTTGATCTGCTCTGCATTCTTAACCATAAGGTCTGCTAACTTGTCATTACCATCTACATATACAGTAATCTTGTCCATAACCTCAAATCCTGCGTCCTTACGCATAGTCTGAATCTTACTTACGATTTCTCTTACAAAGCCTTCCTCGATAAGCTCTGGTGTAAGGTTAGTATCCATAACAACTGTGATACCCTTGTCAGAACTTGCTACAAAACCTTCCTTCTGAGTCATCTCTATAAGAACATCATCCTTCTCAAGAACGATATCTTCACCATCAGCATTGATTGTAAATGAACCCTTAGTGTTAAGCTCATCCATAGTTGCATTGCCATCAAGTGTTGAAAGTGCTGCTCTGATAGCATTAAGATGCTTGCCATACTTTGGTCCAAGTGTCTTTAACTGTGGCTTGAATGAGTATGAAGTAAATGCTCTTACATCATCTGTGTACTCAACTTCCTTAACATTAAGCTCATCTGCTATGATAGCTGTAAAGTATTCGTTTAACTTCCAGTCAGCCTTAATGTACAGCTTGCCGATTGGCTGTCTGTTCTTGATGTTAGTTGAGTTACGGCATGCTCTTCCGATAACAACAGCATTTAATACATCTTCCATGTTATCTTCAAGTTCCTTGTCAATCCATTCTTCCTTAACTTCTGGGAAGTCGCAGAGGTGGATACTGATAGGAGCTGTCTTATCTATGCTGCATACAAGGTTTCTGTAAATGCTTTCTGTCATGAAAGGAATCATAGGTGCTGCTGCCTTGCAAAGTGTTACAAGTGTTGTGTAAAGAGTCATATAAGCATTAATCTTATCCTGCTCCATACCCTTTGCCCAGAATCTTTCACGGCATCTTCTTACATACCAGTTAGAAAGCTCATCTACAAAGTCCTCAAGTGCTCTTGCTGTTTCTGTAATCTTGTAGTTGGCAAGATTGTTATCAACAGTCTTAACAAGAGTATTAAGCTTTGAAAGAATCCATTTATCCATAACAGGAAGCTTATCATACTCAAGTGTGTACTTAGTAGCATCAAAATCATCTATGTTAGCATAAAGTACAAAGAATGCATATGTGTTCCAGATAGTTCCCATAAACTTTCTCTGACCTTCTGTAACAGCCTTGTCATGGAATCTGTTAGGAAGCCATGGTGCTGAATTCTCATAGAAGTACCAGCGGATAGCATCTGCACCGTGCTTCTTTAATGCATCAAACGGATCTACAGCATTTCCCTTTGACTTACTCATCTTCTGTCCATCTGCATCCTGAACATGACCAAGTACGATAACATTTTCATAAGGTGCTTTATTGAAAAGAAGTGTTGATATAGCAAGCAGTGAGTAGAACCAGCCTCTTGTCTGGTCAACGGCTTCTGAAATGAACTTAGCAGGGAACTGCTGTTCAAATACTTCCTTATTCTCAAATGGATAATGGTGCTGTGCAAATGGCATTGAACCTGAGTCGAACCAGCAGTCGATAACTTCTGGAACTCTCTTCATCTTGCCCTTACACTTAGGACAAGTACATGTAACAGCATCAATATATGGTCTGTGAAGCTCGATATCATCTGGGCAGTTATCAGAATGTTCCTTTAATTCTGCCTTGCTTCCTATAGATAACATTTCTCCACAATCATCACATACCCAGATATTAAGAGGAGTACCCCAGTATCTGTTACGTGAAATTCCCCAGTCCTGAACATTTTCAAGCCATGCGCCAAAACGTCCAGTTCCGATAGTTTCCGGAATCCAGTTGATTGTCTTGTTGTTAGCTATTAAGTTAGCCTTAACTTCTGGATCACTCATCTTGATAAACCAAGACTCTCTTGCATAGTAGATAAGTGGTGTATCACATCTCCAGCAGAATGGATAATCATGCTCGAACTTAGGAGCATCGAATAACTTGCCTTCCTTATCAAGATCCTTAAGAACTTCTGGGTCTGCCTTCTTAACGAAAAGTCCTGCATATGGTGTTTCCTTTGTAAGTTCACCCTTTCCGTCAACGAACTGTACGAATGGAAGGTCATACTTACGTCCAACCTTGGCATCATCTTCACCAAATGCTGGTGCTATATGAACGATACCAGTACCATCTGACATAGTTACATAGTCATCACATGTAACAAAATGTCCCTTCTTGTGCTGCTTAGCTGCAACATCTGCCGCACACTGGTATAATGGCTCATATTCTTTATATTCAAGGTCTTTACCCTTGTAAGTTTCTAACACTTCGTAGTCAACGCCTGCGCCGCTTCCAGCTTCCTTGCCTTCTTCGATAACATTTCCGCCTACTGTCTGGCCTGCCTTAACTGCAAGTCCACCAAGTACCTTATCAAGAAGTGCTTCTGCCATATAGTAAGTATAGCCGTCTGCTGCCTTAACCTTTACATATGTTTCTTCTGGGTTCACACAAAGTGCCACGTTAGATGGAAGTGTCCAAGGTGTTGTTGTCCATGCAAGGAAATATGCATCTTCGCCTACACACTTAAAACGTACTACTGCTGAACGCTCTTTAACAGCCTTATAGCCCTGTGCTACTTCGTGTGATGAAAGTGGTGTTCCACAACGTGGGCAGTAAGGAACAATCTTAAAGCCCTTGTATAAAAGACCCTTATCCCATATCTGCTTTAAAGCCCACCATTCAGACTCGATGAAGTTATCATCATATGTGATGTATGGGTTATCCATATCAGCCCAGAAACCAACTGTAGATGAGAAATCCTCCCACATACCCTTGTATTTCCATACGCTTTCCTTACATTTCTTGATAAATGGCTCAAGACCATACTCTTCAATCTGTTCCTTGCCGTCAAGACCTAATTCCTTCTCAAGCTCAAGCTCAACTGGAAGTCCGTGTGTATCCCATCCGGCCTTACGTGGAACCATATAGCCCTTCATTGTTCTATATCTTGGAATCATATCCTTTATAACTCTTGTAAGAACATGTCCTATATGTGGCTTACCATTAGCTGTAGGAGGTCCATCATAAAATGTATATGTCTCCCCCTTCTTACGGTTATCAATACTTTTCTGGAATATATCATTATCCTTCCAGAACTTTTCAACCTGTTTTTCTCTGTCTACGAAATTCATATCTGATGAAACTTTCTCGTATACCATTGTGTTACTCCTTTCAAATCATTTACTTAATCGTAACGATGTCAGCTTGCTTTATTGGTGCTGTAACAAATGTCGTTACATATGCAAAAAAGCCCCTGCCGTAATACGACAGGGGCTGAATCAACTTAACCTATATCAATTACGACATACCATCATATGCGTCCCTTGTAACGGTAGGATTACCGTCCTCACTTACTTTTCGTAATATAATACCATCCTTAATGTTACCCATAATATTATACTGCAAAGTTCTGCAAGGATGCTTGGAAGTGATATTCAACTATGCTCTACTCACACCGGCTTCCACCATCCCGGCTCGCTATTGCTTTCTTTCATAATCTACTGTCTTCGTCATCGCAGATAATGTGATTGTATATAATTGATCTTAAAATGTCAATAATTAAGCTGTATTATTTATTATAATTTATCACAAAATTTCCTGTTATTGTGTTATATGTATTCCTTTAGCCCTGCTATGCCCGTCCTTTTCTACGATCAATACCTTTTTCTTTATAATATTGTGCTTTATCAGCATACATCAGCTCCTCAGACTCACGTAATATTTCGCCAAAGCCTGTTATTACGTTCTCCCTCCAGATAACACCGGCTGCCATATTCACAGAACGCTCTTTCATTAGTTCTTTTAACTCTGTTATACGCTTTATTAATGTATTCTCGTCTATCTGTGTACAGATTACAAGGAACTCATCCCCACCTATACGGAATACCTTATCTTCTCCAAACACATCCGTAAGACATCCACACGCATTAAGAATAAGTCTGTCGCCTGCCTCGTGTCCCATTGTATCGTTCACATATTTCAGTCCTGTAACATCACAGTAAACAACACCTATGCTCTGTTTTTCATCTATATTATCTACACATGCACTCATTGCAAAGCGGTTTCCTATATTGGTCAGGGCGTCCTTATAGCTCATATCCTCAAGCTTTCTCATCATATTCCTGCGCTTTATACACGATATAATAAAAGCACTCATAATCTCAAGTATACTTAAGGCATATTCGAGTGTAAGCAGTGGCGGATTGTCTATTCCCATAAATGCAATAACTTCCCCTTCGTTATATATAGGAATTACAATTATTGAATGAATACCCTGTCTTTTTAAATTATCATATTGCAGAGGATCACTCTCTTTTATCTCTTCAAGATCCTTAATCACGACATTTCTGCCATTTTCAAAGCACTTATACCAGTTAGCACATACCTCCGGAGGCACATTCTGAAGATTATCCTTCTCTGACCTTATTCCATCTGCCGTCCACTCATATGTATTATCATCTCCACCATATATATTTTTTTCAAATATATAGGTTCTTTCTCCACTAAGTGCTTTACCTATATACCCAAGAAGTGTGTTTATCGTTTCATCAGGTGTATCTGCTGCAAGTGCCGCTCTTAAGCCCTCATTGACAAGTGTTTCAGTTTCTCTGTACTTCTGGATAAGCTTATCCTGTGCATACTCCTCGCTTATATCTATGCCTATTTCCAACCTGTACTTTCTGTTTCCTTCACCCTCTATCAGTGTATCCTTTATTATCATATATTTATCTAATACAGGATTATAATAACGCCATTCCTCAAAGGCTCCTGGTAAAAGTCTGCTGTTGTTGCACATACCACATTTAACAGAAGCATTTTGTAATACCTCATAACACTTCTTGCCTTTTATATCCTCTATTGATTCTAAGCCATACGCTTTCAATGCTTTATGATTCATATATACAATTTCATTGGTTTCTATATCTGTTGCATATACATATTCATTCAGATTTATAAAAAAATCCCCTATTTCTTTTATATTTTTCATACGCATGTCTCCCTTTATTATTGAATCTGTAATATTCCCCATTCATTAAACGAATCAGCATATTCTATATATAATTTCTCCGTAACAGCCCCTTTTCCTTTTGCATTTTATATCATTTTGTTATTTTTTTGTCAATATATAGTGGAATATTTTTATTAATTTTTTCACTTCTTTAATATATAGCTATCACCGCTTACCTTTCTATAACACAGCTATGCTTCTTTGTTTTTTTATCATAATTAATCCCAACAAGTAATATATTATCTGTATATTTCTTAACAGCCTCTGGGTATTTTTTCTCTTTTATCTGATTGATGGCGGTGACTGCATCCTGATTCCACTTCAGCTCAATAATTAAAGCCGGATAACCTGCTGTATACTCTGGCTTTGGTAATAGTACAATATCTGCAAAGCCTCTGCCTGTTGGCATTTCTCTTACTGGCTTGAAATAATACTGCATTGCACTTAAATAAGCTAATGATAAAACACAGCTTAAAGAGTTCTCATTATTATATTGAATGGCCGATGTGTATTCTGTATGAATTTTTTCAATGCAATCCGCTACTGTATCTGCATCTTTATCAAGAGTTGCATCTATTATTACCTGCGACTGCTTTTGAAATGCAATTAATTCATTCCACTCTGTTTTTTTAGTAGCAAGAATAAATTCCTGACGAATTTCCTCATTAGGTATATATGCCATTTGATAACTGCTGTCATATGCCAGATATCCAAGATGAATAAGCAGCGTCATTACATCATCTTTTCCTGCAAAGCTGACCATATCATTTTGAAATGAATTAACATCAACATTTATCGAAGCTCCTGCTATCATTTCTATTATTGCCGTCTTAAGGCCATCAAAGTTCATATTAATTAACGGAATAATAGCCTCATAGGTTCCTGTTTCCGACCAGTAGCTGCGATACTCTCCCCACAGCATAACATTGACCACGGCCTTAGGATTGTATATATGGCAGTTTCCAAGCTTATAGCCATCATACCAGTTTTTTACCTTATCATAATCCCTTCCAAATCTTTCACACAGGCATTTAACTTCATCCTCAGTAAAGCCTGTATATTTGTCCAGAACCTTTGCACTTATCATCGTATATTCATCAAAATTATTAAGTGCTGACTGTGTCTTTATTCTCTTTATTGGCAGAATGCCTGTAAGATACGCCAGTTGTATGAACTTTGCCGGCTCACTCCCCTTAAACATCCCCCTTAAGAAATTAATATACTGTGTCTGAACATCGTTATTAGCTGCCTCATCACGAATAATCACATCCCACTCATCTATTATTACAATAAATTTAATTCCCTTGTTCATGTTAATAAGTGACATAGCACCATATGCCGTTCTCGCAGAATCAAGGTCGACATCTGGATAGTTTTCCTTTAACTCAGCTATAATCTGTTCGTTAATATAATTTACTGTTTTATCTGGCGAACCGGCATCCATCATACACCATTGTACATCAAAATGTATTACATCATATTTATTAATATTTTCTTTATATGATGGACTTTTACTTATTTGCAGTCTGTCAAATATCCCTTCTGAATCACAGCCTTTGCTATAATATGCCACAAGCATATCTGCTGTAACTGACTTTCCGAATCTTCTTGGACGGCTATTACATATAAATGCCTGATTAGTATTAAGCACTCTGTTGGTATACTCGATAAGTCCAGACTTATCTACATATATTTCAGAATTAAGTGCCATTTTAAATGCACTATTATCCGTATTAACAAATCTCCCCATAACTTAGCCTCCTCCATTCCAGCCTATACATATTATACCACAAGTGAAACTTTTATCTCAATAATGAAATCATTTCCCTGTATTCTTGCACTTATATCTCCATTCATACGCTCCACAAGCTCTTTTGCAATAGATAAACCCAGTCCGGTTGAGGCTCTGCCTCTTGCCACATCTGCTTTATAAAAACGCTCAAACACATGGCTTAAGTCAATATTTTCAGGATGTTCCGTATAATTGCTGATTTTAAGCAAGGCATGATTATCCTCACGGGTAAGCCTGATACTTATATTCTTTTCCCCATGATCAAGACCATTTTTTATGACATTCTGTATAACTCTTCTTAAGCCCTGCTTATTACCTGATATATACAGCATTTCCTCAGTAATACTAATCTCTGGGCAGATGCCCTGCTTTTTCCATTCATCATAATAAGAAAATACAGCTTCTTTTAATATTCTGTTTATACAACAGTCTGTAAGCTCCAGCTTATATGAATCATTTTTGAGCTTTGTGAATGTAAAAAGCTCCTCCAGCATTTCATTGAGACTGTTAAGCCTTTCTCTGATTATATCAAGATATCTCCTCTGGTCATCTATATTGTCACATTCCTCTATAAGCTGGAAATACCCATCCAGCGATGTAAGCGGTGTCCTTATATCGTGTGAAAGATTAGTATATGTATCTGCTATCAGCTCTTCTTTTTTTCTGTACTCATTTCTTTCTTTTTTACGCAGGTCAAGCAGCTCATTCAATTTATCTGAAAGCTCACCTATTCCTCCCATATCTATTTCACGTTGAATCAGCTTGTTACTATCGTGTTCCATAAGAAACGACAACTGGCGGCAGATGTCCTTAATCTGCCGCTGGTATTTCCACATAATAAATGCCTGTATAATAATTATTACTGCTAATATTCCAATAATAATCCTCATTCTCTAAATATCCCTTTTCTGAAAAATATAACTGCTTAATGACAGCATTATAATAATAAATGTGGCTGCCACACACATTGAACTAATAACATCCTCCCTGCCTGCATTCATAGGAAGCATTGCCATCCTTCCAGTTACTGTATACTTATATATATTGAAGTTATGAAGTCCCACTCTATTGCCCACATAATCTATAAGGGCATACACAATACTCATTATATTCATAGTAAGACATACCGCTAATGTCATGCTTATGACATTGTTCTTAATTATAACTGCTATCGCCGTACATATTAACACAAATGCATAATGAAGCATAAGTTCTGTTAAGAAATAAGGTATAATCTCTTTCCAGTTACCCCACACCACACATTTAAACGCAAGCATATTCGCTGCTGCCTGGAATACAAATATCCCTGCAAAGGTAATTGCTGTAAATAAGGCAAGCGCAACTGCCCTTGAAACAATAAGCATCCCCCTTTGTGACACCTGTCCACCAATATTCTTAATATAACCGCTCTTAATATCTGCTGTTGCAAACATAACCGCAAATATTACAAGAAAAAGTGCATAAAACTTTCCCTGTGCATTAGAAAAGAAAACATCCATTACCGTAACCTTCTTTCCCGGCTCCGTAGGTAATTCCACGCTCATACCAAGATTGACATTATCTGTATTCTGCTGCGAAAGCTGTTCCTTGTTGCTGTCATCTGCCTGTTGTTCCTCTATGTCCTGTGCATTTACCACATCAGCTGCCTGCATATCAGTATCAGTATCTGCCTGACTTTCCACTGCCTGCTGTTTCTCCCATTCCTTATTAGCTGCATCATAATCTATTTTTGCAAGAAATGAGGTAAGCAGTGCTGATGCCAGCAATATAATCCATATTACATACATACTCTTTGTACGAAACATTCTGTATACATCCATCTTTATCATATTAAGCACGATTGTCACCCCCTGTAAGCCTTAAGAAATAATTCTCAAGCTCTTCACTTGTAATAGATATTCCTTTAACTGGAATTCCTGCCTTTGCAAGCTCCATATTCAGACTGGCACTTTCTCCCAGTCTTTCAAATATATGAATATGTTCTTTATCTATAACCTGATAGCTGCTAAAGCCCATATCATCAAGCACAGGAATAGCCTGCTTAGGATTATCAAGTGTAAGCTCTATGCGCTCACTGCATTTTTTCATAAGCTCTTCCCTTGTAAGTTCCTGCACAAGGCATCCATTATGAATAATGCCATAATCTGTGGCAAGCTTTGATAATTCCTCCAGAATATGACTTGAAATACATATTGTCATGCCACGCTCCTTAGCAAGCTTCTGGATAGTTTCACGCACCTCCACTATTCCCTGCGGATCAAGTCCGTTAATCGGCTCATCAAGAATAAGAAGGTCAGGCTCGCCTACAAGTGCAAGAGCAATTCCCAAGCGCTGCTTCATTCCAAGCGAATAATGCTTTGTTTTCTTTTCTCCAACAGCATCAAGACCTACTGTTTTTAACAGTTCTTCTATATATCCTTTTTTCTTAATCCCTGTAAGCTTACATTTAATGTTCAGATTGTCATATGCCGACATATTTCCATAAAGTCCGGGAGCTTCTATAAGACATCCTACTCTTGAACGTACCTTTTGTAAGTCCTTTCCCTTATACCCAAACATTTCTATTTCGCCATAAGACGGTGTTGACAGTCCGCTAATCATCTTAAGACAGGTCGTTTTACCGGCTCCATTTCTTCCAATAAAGCCATATATCGCACCCTTTTTAATGTGCATATTTACACCATCAACTGCCTTGTGTCTGCCATACTGCTTAGTCAGATTCCTTGTCTGCAATAATAATTCACTCAAAGCCTTTTCCTCCTTTTCTTAACTGCTCTTATCATAAAAAATAAATCCTAATCAATCGCAAATAAATAGTAAAAAAAGAGTAAATTATTCATGCAGGCGATATCCAATCCCCCATATTGTTTCTATATATTCATCAGGTGTAACGGTCTTTATTTTCTTCCTGATATTGCTTATATGCACATCCAGGGTCTTTGTTTCACCCATATATGGCTCATCCCACGCATATTCGAATATATCCTCCTTGCTAAACACCTGCTTCGGGTTTTTAAGCAGCAATTCCAGTATTGCGAATTCCTGTTTTGTAATCTTAGGAAGCACCCTGCCACCGATACTTACCTCAAAGGTAGAGCGTGTAAGCACCATATCCCTAAACTCAAGCCTTCCGCTATATTGTCCTTCCTGCATGCCAGCCTTTGTTTTCACTTTTGTTTCTGACTTTGTTTCACCTTTTGTTTCTGACTCTGTTTCGCCTTTTGCTTCTGACTCTGTTTCTGCCTCTATATGACGAAGCTGCACCTGAATACGTGCCAGTACCTCTCTAATCTCAAAGGGCTTTGTTATATAATCATCTGCTCCATCTGTCAGCACTCCTATTTTATCATCTATACTATCCTTTGCAGTCAGCACAATCACCGGAAGCCTTCCATGTTTTCTTATTTCCTTTAAAACCTCCTCACCACTTGCCCCAGGCAGCATTAAGTCAAGCAGCACAAGCGTATAATCCTTTTCTTTTATATTAAGAAGCAGCTTTGCCTCTGTTCCTGAAAATGCCTGTTCACACGTATAACCTGCCTTCATAAGCACCTCACAAAGAAGGTTATTAATATTTATATCATCCTCTACAATTAATATATTAGGCATAATTTTTACTCCTGTATTTTATAATGTAAAATAGTTATCTACTTTATGAGAAATGGCATTAAATAAAACAGTTTTATTAATTCTTGTTTTCCTTCCGCTTATCTCTCATTATGACCGTTTCTTCAAGATTATTTTTATTCATTTTGCCCATTTCTTCAAAGTGTTTTTTGCTTAATTTGACCTTTTCTTCAAAACTATTTTTACTCATTTTGTCCGTTTCTTCAAGATTATTTTTGCTTAATTTGACCTTTTCTTCAAAACTATTTTCGCCCAATTTATCCGTTTCTTCAAGATTTTACTTTATTTATAAACAAAAAAACAGCACGACTATTCCCCTTATCCAGAAATAAATCGTGCCATCTTATCTTTTATCTTATCTGTGTTATAATCCTAATTATTCTCTGCTCTCGCCATAGCAATCTGCTCCGGTGTTATAGGCAGCTCATAGAACCTCTTTCCTGCTGCGTGGCTTAGCGCATCTGTCACAGCCGGAAGTGGAGTGTTAATTACAACCTCTCCTATTGACTTAGCACCAAATGGTCCAGCATCCTCAAAGCTGCTTTCAAACTCAACATTAATATGTCCAATATCCATTCTTGATGGTATCTTATATTGCAGGAATGAGTTCTCATAAAGCTTTCCCTTATCAGAATATGTGATATTTTCAGACATTGCCATACCAATTCCCTGAAGGATTCCGCCTTCTGCCTGAACCCTTGCAAGATTAGGATTAACTGGTGTTCCACAGTCAACACATGCATCATATTCCACAACCCTGCTCTCACCTGTGACAAGGTCAACCTCAACCTCAGCTGCACCTACCATATATGGTGGTGGGGAAATAGGTGATGTATGTGTATTAGTAACAGTAAGTGCCATATCATTGCCACACATTGAAGCTGTTGCGATATCACAAAGACTTACCGATGCACCATTGTGCTCTCCAGCCTCACATCTTACACAGCTTCCGTCAAATGTAACCTCACTCTTATCACAGCCTATAAGCTTAGCTCCAAGCTTTTCGATTCTGCTTCTTAGCTCTAAGGCACAGTTCTCAACTGCCTTTCCAGTAACGTATGTTGTACTTGATGCATATGAGCCTGAATCATAAGGTGATATATCAGTATCAGCACCGAATACACTTATGTTATCAGTACTGCACTCAAGCACCTCCGCAGCAATCTGTGCAAGTATTGTATCACAGCCTGTTCCCATATCAGCAGCACCGATATTCATTGTATACACGCCCTCATCATTAAGCTTAAGTGTGGCACTTCCAACATCCACACCTGATATACCAGAGCCCTGCATAGCCATGCCCATTCCGACAAAACGTGCCTTCGTATCAGAAATCTTTCTCATAGGATACTTCTCATCCCATTTAATCATCTCTTTAACCTTTGCTAAGCATCTGTCAAGCGCACAGCTTGTATTGACCTGACCATAGTAAGCAGGCATTACATCGCCCTCCTTAACTATGTTTTTAAATCTTATTTCAAAAGGATCCATATGAAGCTTATCAGCAAGCTCATTTACAGCAGATTCAACGGCAAAAAGTCCCTGTGTGGCACCATAGCCTCTATATGCCCCTGCTGACATAACATTCGTGTATACAACATCACTTACAAATCGGAATGCCTCCGCCTTTCCGTATAATGGTATTGACTTGTGTCCTGAAAGACCTACTGTCGTTGGTCCATGCTCACCATAAGCTCCTGTGTTTGACAAGGTATATAAATCTATTCCTTTTACGATACCATCCTTAGTTGCACCGAGCCTTACATGCATCTGCATCTCATGTCTTGGAGATGAAGCTGACAATGACTCTTCCCTTGAGAATATAATCATAGCTGGCTTCTTAGTCTTCCATGTGACAAATGCCGGATATATTTCTGAAACCGAGGTCTGCTTTGCACCAAAACCACCACCTATTCTAGGCTTTGTAACACGTATCTTTGATGGAGAGATTCCAAGTGCGTGTGAAATGATTCTTCTGCAGTGAAATACTATCTGTGTAGAACTTACAACATGAAGTCTTCCATAGGTATCGATTGTACAGAATGTCCTGAAGGTCTCCATCATGCTCTGCTGGCATGCCTTTGTATGATATGTCCTGTCAATTACAACATCACAACTCTCAAGCACCTTATCTATATCACCATTACTGCACTCATCATGTGCACATAGATTTCTTTTATTATCAGCTCCGACAGGACACATTGCTTCCCAGTTATCCTCTGGATGAACAAGTATCTCATTATCCTTTGCCTTAGTAAAGTCAAGCACTGGCTCAAGTACCTCATACTCTGCCTTAATAAGCTTCATCGCCTTATCAACACAGCGCTCATCCACTCCCGCAACAATCGCAACCGGATCACCTATGAATCTTACGTGTTTATCAAGAATAAGTCTGTCATAAGGACTTGGCTCAGGATAAGTCTGACCGGCGCAGGTGAAACGCTTCATATTCTGGTCAACATCCTTATATGTATATATCGCCTCTATTCCAGGTACCTTCATTGCAATATCTGTATTAATGCTCTTAACATATGCGTTGGCATATGGTGAACGCAGAAGCTTTACAACAAGACAATCCTTTGGTGCAATATCATCTGTATATACCGGCTTTCCAAGAAGCAGCTCCATTGCATCCTTTTTTCTTACCGCTTTATTAACTGACTTCATTACTTCACCTCCTCTGCTATGTTTTCTTTATTTTCTACATTTACTTCCTTCGCCTTTTTTGCCTTGAGGTAATCCAGAATTCCTCTTAACTGGCCTTCATATCCTGAACATCTGCACAGATTTCCCGAAAGGAATTCCTTAATCTCATCTTCATCAGGGTAAGGATTCTCCCTAAAAAGTGCAATAGCATTCATAACAAAGCCCGGGTTACAGAAGCCACACTGCTCTGCTCCCTGATCAGCTATAAATGTAACAAACTCTGCGGCCTCATCCTGTAAACCTTCAAGCGTTGTAACGCTGCATTTATCTGCTCTTACAGCAAGAACCGAACACGAAAGTACGGGTTTATCATTCAGAAATACTGTACACAGTCCGCAGTTAGAAGTTTCACAGCCACATTTTACACTATAACAGCCATGCTCCCTGACGAAATCATAAAGAGTCATATCGCAGGCAACATCTGCTTTGACCGACTTTCCATTTAACTTAATATCTACTAACATATATTCTCCAATCCATACACTAATAAATCTCTATATTAATAATTTACAGCTCTTAATGCTCTCTTAGTAAGCTCTTCTGCCAGATGGCTTCTGTATTCAGCGCTTCCACGCATATTACTCTCTGTAGAAACATTTTCCCTTACATATCTGGCGAAGCTCTCTATAGCCTCATCATTTACTCCGCCCTTAAGAATACCTTCCTTATCTTCTACAACAACAGCTCTTCCCGGTCTTGCACCTATACACAGATTATATTCACCCAAACCGCTAAAGCTTACAGCGGCACAGGTAAGAACCGGAAGGTCTGTTTCTGTTATTCTTACTGCCTCATAAAACATCTTGACTGGCTTTTTCTTAACGATAATGCTTACAATAATATCCCTGTCATAGCTTTGAGCTGCATAATCCTTTAGGGAAACTATTCCTCCCCTATGTAATTCAACGTATGAATCAAGTCCAATTAATAATGTAAGAACATCAGAAAATCCATATCTTCCATATATGCTTCCGCCAACTGTCGCAAGATTTCTAAACTGCACCCCAACAATATGCCTTAGTGCTTCCTTAGCGCAGCCATTCGTATATTCATTAAAACCTTTATGGTTTTCTAACTGTCTTAGAGATGTCATACATCCAATCTTAAATTCTTCATCTGACTCTTCAATCTTATCGAGTCCCAGGCCTGACATGTCAATCGCGGTATTGATTCTGTTATCACCCATACGCATCCACATCATGCCGCCGACAATTCTGTTAGCCTTCTTCTGGTTAAGCTCGTAGGCCTCTTCAATACTTTCTACTCTCTTATAATTCTGTATATTAAGCATAAAAACTCCTCATTTTGATCATACTTATGCCAGAAATAAAAGTCCTGCTGTGCAGCTTGAACAACATTTAACCTCTTTCCTGACCGTTTCTTAATTACATCATAATATAACTATACTGACTTGTAAAAGCCTTGTCAATCTGATAAAATTCATTCGCGCACTTCTTTTAACTGTTGTTATCAGATATATTCTGGCCAACATAAAAAATGTGTAAAAATAAAGTAGAAATGAGGATAAATATGAAGAATTTTAAAAGATTAACTGCTTTAGTCCTGGCAGTGCTCATGCTTATATCAACTGTAGCATGTGGCAGTTCTGCTGCAAATGACAGCACTACACAGGCTGCTTCAACATCAGCCTTTGATGTCATGTCCCAATTCAACGAGATAGGCACAAGCTACCCTCTTACTGTTACCGACCAGGCCGGAAGAACAGTAACCTTTGAAAAAGCACCTGAAAAGATTGCTTCATCTTACTATATCTCTACAAGTCTTCTCCTTGCACTTGGATTAAAGGATAAGCTTGTGGGAATCGAAGCTAAGGCTAATACAAGAAACATCTATAAGCTTGCAGCTCCATCCATCGTAAGTCTCCCTAATATGGGAACAGCTAAGGAATTCAACACAGAAGCCTGTGTTGCAGCAGCACCTGATGTTGTATTCCTTCCTATGAAGTTAAAAAAAGCTGCAGATACACTTGAAAGTCTTGGTATCAAGGCTGTTGTTGTTAATCCTGAGGATGCAACGCTCCTTAAGGAATGTATAACACTTGTTGGTAAAATAACTAACACAATCGGACGCTCTGATGCACTTAACAATTCTATTGATACATTTTTAGCTGATAATAAAGCCAAGCTTGCAGGTGAAAGCACTCCTTTAGTATATCTTGCAGGCAACAGCTCTGTTCTTTCAACAGCCGGAAGCAAGATGTATCAGAACACATTACTTGACAATGCTGGTGGAAAGAATGCAGCCGCTGAGCTTACAGATACTTACTGGGCTAATGTTTCCTACGAACAGCTTCTTGCCTGGAACCCTGATTACATCGTAATAGCTGCTGATGCAACCTACTCAGTAAATGACGTTTTAAATGATGCCAATCTTGCAGACTGCAATGCTGTTAAGAATAAAAAGGTTGTAAAGCTTCCTGGTGATATAGAAGCCTGGGATTCACCTGTACCAGCAAGCTTCTTAGGAAGCATATATATTGCCTCTGTTCTTCATCCAGAAAAGGTTACTAAGGATTTCTATGAAGAATGTGTAACTAAATTCTATGAAAGCTTTTATGGATTCACAGCTGCTAAATAAGGATGATGTATGTTCAAACACATTGATAATTATCGGAACAAAATTATACTTTTATCAGTCATACAGGTACTGCTTCTTATAGTAGTACTTGTATGGTCTGTCATTACCGGACAGTATCCACTCACATTAAAGAGCTTACTGTCTGGTGATACTATGTCTATTATGGTCTTTAAAAGGCTCAGGCTTCCCCGCGCCATTATGGGTGTTATAGGTGGTTTTGGGCTTTCAATATCAGGTTATATATATCAGCTTATATTTAAAAACCCTCTGGCTTCTCCCGATATCGTTGGCGTTTCCTCTGGTGCAAGTGCCGGTGCTGCTCTTGCAATAGTTGCGGTTTCTGCTTCTGTTCCAGTCATCTCCATATCTGCATTTATCGGAGCTGTAACAGCCCTCATAATAACTCTGCTCACAGCCTATCTTGTCCCTGGAAGAAACAGTTATACTATTGTGCTTGCTGGTATAGCTATTCATTCTGTGGCACAGACTATACTTATGTTTCTAAAGCTTGCTGCAGATCCTGAAAAACAGCTTGCTTCAATCGAATACTGGATTATGGGAAGCCTTAATGGTATTTCAAGAGACAGCCTTGCTATTCCATTTCTCACGACACTTGCCGGCTTTATTATAATGGCTATGTTATACAGACAAGTTCTCATTCTCTCTACAAGCGAAGAGGAAGCTGTATCGCTAGGTGTAAATGTGACAATTCTGCGTTTTATCATATTAATGCTTGCTACATTAGTAGTATCATCAATAATATGTGTTACAGGGCTTATAAGCTTTATCGGACTTATTGCACCTCATATTGCCAGACTGCTTACAAAGCGTAATGACATATTTACATACATAACAAGTGGCTTCACAGGAGCTATTTTACTGACACTTGCTGATATACTGGCAAGAAGTGTATCCTCATCAGAGCTGCCAGTCAGTATATTTACCTCACTTCTTGGAGCTCCACTGCTTATCATTCTGCTTATCAGAGCCAATAAAAAGGAGGCGTTATGATGTCCGATTTATTCAATACTACATTTTCCGCTGCCGGAATATCTGTATATTATGGCAGCACCTGTGCGGTTGATAACGTTAGCTTTGACCTTATGCCAGGACAGCTTAATGCTGTTATTGGCAATAACGGCTGTGGTAAAACCTCTCTTATTAAGGCCATCATGGGACTTATAAAACACAACGGACAATGTCAGCTTAATGAACACCTGCTTGAAAACCTCTCTGTTAAAAAAAAGGCCCAGCTGATAAGCTACATTCCCCAAAGAAACAATCTTACCATAAGCATGACCGTCAGGGAGGTATGTCTGCTTGGCTTTAATCCTCATATGCACATACTTGGAGGCTACACCACAGATATGATAAAACGTGCCGATAAAGCTATTGATATGGTTGGACTTAATGGTTTATACGAATCCGACTTCCTAGCTTTAAGCGAAGGGCAGAAGCAGTTATGTATTCTGGCACGCACCATAATAGAGGCTTCCCCACTGCTTCTTCTTGATGAACCGGATAGTGCACTTGATTTTTCTAACCGCCATCTTCTTATGCAGCGCATAAGAAGCATTGTAACCGATGGCAGATGCGTGCTTATGTGTATTCACAGTCCCGAGCTTGCATTGGAATACTGCGATAATATATTTCTTATGAAAGCCGGAACAATACTTACCAGCATTAATACTCATACAGACTCCCTTGATACTATTAACGAAAAGCTGTCTCTTATATATGATAATATTAATGTTATTGAATGTACCGATATCCACCATAAAACACACCGTGTAGTTGTGGCACTATAAACCTTTACTACAGATATATATCTATTCACACAGGACACACATACGTTATAAAAGCATTTACTGAAATGAGGTGACTTATTCTATGGATAATTGTTATTTAGACGCTCTGGCTGTCTTTACATTTTTTAAGATGTCAGATAAAAAGCATCTTTTTATTACCGGAGACCGGGGAAGTGGCAAATCATATCTGTTAAACAGCATTTTAAACCAGACTAAAGACGCTACGGATATGTCTGATTTTTTCAATTTCAATTATCTGCTAAGCCGCAGAACGGACACCCCAGAAGTTGTTATTAAATCCAATCTTATAGATGATGGAAAAGAATATGTGATTGGCAGACCGCGTACACTCACTCCTGTTCCCCCTAAAAATGGCAACAACATGACCATTGTAGAGGATGGCTTTATTAACTGCGCCTGTCCTGCCATTATGAAGCATCTTATGACCTCTGCTGATAGTGTATTTGTTATTGACGAGCTTGGTTATCTGGAAAGTTCCTGTATCCCTTTTCAGGAGAACATTAAAAATCTTCTTGATAACTCACGCGTATTATCTGTCATCAGAAAACAATCCACAGAATTTCTTGACAGTATTAAAAGCAGAGCTGATGTACTTTTAATCGATATTGATAATACCTTCAGCTCTATTTCATGCATTATTATGGCATCTGGTATGTCAAAAAGATTCGGTACCAACAAGCTTTTAGCTGCCTTTAACAACAACACTCTCTTTGAAAATGCGATAAATATAAGCCGCTTTGTCAGCTTTGGTAAAACTCTTGCTGTAACCCGGCATGATGAACTTGTACATATATGTGAACGGGAACATATACATTGCATAAAACACAATATGCCTTACAGAAATGATATGGTACGTCTTGGTGTTTCACATATTCTAAAGGAAACCTGCTGCAAGAAAAGCTGCTGCACCCAGGGAATATTATTTCTTCCATCAGACCAGCCACTTATCACTAAGACAAGCCTTCAGCTGCTGTGTCTTTTATTTATTTACTACAACAGCAGTTATTTTGCTTGTAACAGCACAGATAAATCCAGCAATGCCAATAATGATTATTCTAATAATGATTATTCCAATAATAATAACAATAATAATAAGATATGCCGGCTTGCTTTCAACGAAAACGCAGGTGCACCAGTAATATTTCCTGCGTGCTATTATAATGAGCTTCTTACACTTCCACAGGGCAAGGGTGGCGGTTTTATTGCAAAAAAACATCCTGCACAGGTTGTTTTAGTTCCTGCACAGGATGAATATGAATTATTTGATATTGATACTCCTGATGACCTTATTCGTCTTTCCCAGTATCCTTGCTAATTGCTGTACATTATTTAGTTACAGCCTTTTCCTTTATTGTTGCTGCTTCTTCTGAAACAACTTCTTTAACTGTTTCCTCAGCTTTATCCTTAGGAAGAATTATATTAAGTAATATCGCTACAAATGCTGCTGGAACAATACCTGACTCACCAAACATAAGCTGTACTGCCTGTGGTGTATGTGCAAGGATTGCAGGGCTTACACCCATACCATAGCCTACACCCAGTGCAACAGATACAATAGAAAGTCTTCTCGCATCAAGCGGTTCCTTAGTAATAAGCTGGATACCACTTACAATAATTGATGAGAACATCATAACTGCCGCACCACCAAGTACTGACTGTGGCATGATTGATATCAAGGCTCCAAGCTTAGGAATAAGACCACATAATATAAGGAATACAGCACCAGATGCAAGTGCAATTCTGTTAACAACCTTAGTCATTGCAACAAGACCAACATTCTGGCTGAAGGATGTATTAGGAAGCACACCGAAAAGTGCTGCAAGCGATGAACCTAAACCATCACACATAACTCCGCCTGAAAGCTCTTTATCTGTCGCTTCTCTTCCTACTCCACCGACCATAACACCTGATATATCTCCAACAGTTTCTACTGCTGTTACAACAAACATAACAAGCACAGGAAGTATTGCTCTTAGGTCAAACACCGGCTTAACTGGCATAAACTTAGGAATTGCAATCCACTTAGCTTCTGCAACCTTATTCCAGTTAAGTACCCATGATTTAGTATATTCAACTCCCTCAGCAGTAACCGCTGTATGTGGAAGCACACAGCCCATAATAGCTGCTACAATATAACCAACTATAATTCCAATGAGTATAGATGATGAACTAAGATATCCCTTTGTCCAGTGCTTAACGAATAATATAACAACAAGCACAACAAACGCCAGAAACAGATTCTCTAGTGAGCCAAAGTCCTTAGCTCCGTTTCCACCACCGAATGAATTAATACCAACTGAAATAAGTGACAATCCAATAGAAAGCACAACTGTTCCTGTTACAACTGATGGGAAAAATCTTCTTAACGGCTTAATAAATGCACCAAGCACAGTTTCAAAAAGACCACCTATAATGGAAGCGCCCATAATAGCACCATAGGCTAATATTCCGCCTCCCATAACCTTTGTTATACTGCTGAACACTCCGATAAATCCAGAGCTCGTACCCATAATAATAGGCACCTTTCCTCCAACAGGTCCTACTGAAAATAACTGTATAAGCGTTACAATACCAGCTATAATCATAGCATTCTGTAAAAGTGCAACCTGAATAGATGCATACTCACTTCCTGCACCAATACCACAGGCTCCTGTAATAATAAGCAATGGTGTAAGATTTCCTACAAACATTGCCATAACGTGCTGAAGTCCAAGCGGTATCGCCTGTTTTAGTGAAAGCTTTCCATTAAAATCATATGCCTCCGGCATAAGTTCTTTTATCTTTTTCATATATCCTCCGGTGTATTAACCATAATCTATCTGTTATTAATCTCATATGAAGAAGGTCTAGGGAAAATCATTATTCAAGTACTTGATTTTCCTTAGACCTTCCTTCTGTATGACTAATGACCTGCGCTCATTATCTCTGCACATCAAATGAAGCATTATTCATAAGCCTCTTAATCTGGCCAACGCTTGTGATGTTAGTATCGCCGCGGATAGCGTGCTTCATTACTGAAGAAGCTACTGCGAAGTTGACGATATCTTCGTGCTTCCAGTCATTCTGCATAAGAGCATAGATAAGACCAGAAGAGAATGCATCTCCACCACCAACACGGTCAACAATCTCAAAGTTGAGTGTCTTGCTTTCATAAGTCTTTCCGTCAGCATAGTAGAAAGCCTTAAGAGAGTTATTACTTCCTGAATGAACATAACGTACTGTTCTTGCAATTGCCTTCATATGGTACTGCTCATCAATAGCCTTAAACACTCTGTCCATATCCTCAAATGATGGGTCCATAGTAAGACCATCCTTAACATCTGTACCATCTGCATTGTATACATGGATAGGCTCAATACCTATAAGTACATCTACATATGGAAGATATTTGCTGAGTACATCCCTTGCAGTCTCAAAAGACCATAATGTACTTCTGAAGTTAGGATCAAAGCTTACTGTAAGCCCAAGCTTCTTAGCTGCCTTGATAGCCTTATCTATAAGACGGCGGCAGTTATATGAAAGTGCAGGTGTGATGCCACTTAAGTGTAACCAGTCGTAATCCTTTAAAATATTCTCAAAGTCTACATCCTTATAATCATATTCAGCAAATGCTGAACTTCCTCTATCATATATTACCTGTGAAGGTCTTACTGAAACGCCTTCCTCAAGATAGTAAAGTCCCATTCTTCCGTCAGCCTTAATAATATGCTTAGTATGTACATCATTAGCCTTAAGGTAGTTAATACAAGACTTACCAAGATCTGTATTAGGTAATACAGTAAAAAATGTTGAATCAACACCAAGGTTAGCTAAGGAAACCGCTACATTCGCCTCTGCTCCACCATAATTAACGATGAAATTGTGGGTTGTAACTATCTTCTCATAGTTAGGTGGTGATAATCTTAACATCAATTCGCCAATTGCTATGAACTTCATATGTGCCTCCATCTATCATTAAACTATTAAACCTAATATTAAGTAATATTTTATATGCATTAACAATAAACTGCATTTATTGCTCTGTCCAAAAAAATAATACTCCATTAAATGATACTACGCAGCCAATAAAAATGCAAACTGTATTTTTTTAGCTTACTGTAACCTGCATTGACTTAACCCACTTTCAAATATATAATTTATGCAAGAATGGAGGATTATCATATGAATTCACCTCAGAGGGACACTGTAAAAGGTGGCAGTATCAAAACTTTAACCAGTCTGCCACATATCTATGCTATTGTTTTAATGGGATTATTTACATTTATTTTCTTAAGTGTTGAATATATGTTTGTAAATGAGCTTTCTTTTCTTGTATCAGAACAAAAAGCCACTCTTTCACAGAATTATGTACTTGGTGTCAGTACAGCAGGTTTTTTATTATATCCTCTGCTTAAACATTTCTTAAGCAGGAGGCTTCAGAACATTCTGATGATTTTAGCAGGCTTACTCTCTGTTTTTTTAACAATACTCATTACATACAGTAAGTCATTTGAATATATATTTCACGGAGGAATTATTCTTTTTATACTTCTTGGTCTTGTTGGAAGTAATGTATACTATGTATCTGCATGTATGATTAAAAACCGTCATTTGGCAAAAACTGTCGGAATCTCATATTTTTTTGGCATCCTGCTTCAGTTTATAAACCATAATGCTATTCATATAAAGATCATACAGCTTGTTATATTGTCAGCATCTATACTGATACTTTTCATCTTATTAATAGGAAATGAACATATTTTTAACCGGTATAGCTGGTATAACACCAGCAAAGATACTACTGACAATATGACCACAAAAAATACAGACAATAATGTATATAAAAATATAGATAAAAATAGCGATAAAAAAACAGATAAAAATATAATAAAAGTTAATAAGCATAACATTCCTTTATTTATTAGTATTGTAGCTCTTGTAATGCTGATGGCATGTTTATTCAGCACTCTTGATAGTGCAGTAACTCTTATCCATTCCGATGGCAGCACAGATATTGGGCAGGGTGCCAGAATTCTGCTGCCTCTCAGTGGCCTTGCTGCCGGCTTTATATTCGACATTAACAATAGAAAATATACCGGAATCATAATGTACTGCATAATGATTCTTTCAACCATGTGTATTGTGCTGCTTGAATTTTCCAAGCCTTTTACAGCTGTACTTATTGTTTTCTATCTGTCCGCTGGATTTTTTGCTGTTTTCTTTACATCAGAATTCATGGAGCTTTCCTGGTATGTCCGAATTCCTGAGCTTTGGGCAGGAATGGGACGTGCTGTTAACAATATTACAGCTGCTGTTATTGCCGGCTTTGTTTTACAGCTGCTTTCATCTGATAATAATCTTTTAAAGATTATTCTTATACTTGTTTTATTTGTCCTGGTAAGTATTATTTCAGTTGTATATACATTTGAAAAATATTATTTTATACAACAGTTTACTATGCGTACAGATGAAGCTGCAAATGAACATGACAAGCTGCAAATATTAGCAGAAAAATACTCTTTTACTGAAAGAGAAAATGAAGTATTTAACTACCTGGTTACTACTGAAGATAATATCCAGACTATTTCAGAACATATGCACGTATCAAGGCGTACCCTTGAACGATATATTTCAGCTATTTATGAAAAAACCGGTATTAAATCACGAGTTGGACTTGTTAATCTTTATAACAAATAATTCTTTTAAATTTATATGTCTTTATATCATCTGTTTTTCAGTTTTAGGCAGCGTGGCGGAACTCCGCCACGCTGTTTTAGCATATTGGCGGACTTCCCTTATATACTTTTTTAATAATGTTATATATAGTATTAACAACATATACAGCTGATATGTACGTAATATTATACGCTCTTTTAATTCTGGGAGCTTTGTGTGAAATACAGATTTTTGCACAGATTTTGCACAGAAATAAACAAATAAATAAATAAATGAGAATTATTATCAGGAAACAGGAGGATTGATTTATGGTGAAAAACAAAAAATGTCATATCAAAAAAATCGCCGCATTAGCTGGAGCAGTCGTACTCGCAGTATCATCCGCAGTTTTATATGCTGCACCACCGGTAAAAGCTGCCAACGGACCATGTGATACTGGCGATTGGGCTTATGCTTATATTAATGTAAGAAATGGAGAGGAAAGTACTCTGCTGTTCTCATCAAAAGGCACTAATTCCATAGATGGAATGTCTTATGACAGAGAAACCAATACACTTACATTAAATAATTATAAAAACAAGACTGCTGGAATAGCTACTAATATGATGGGTGATGATTTCAAGATTAACCTTATTGGTGATAATGAAATCGGAGGTATAGGTTCATATGGTGATGCATGGGGCGGTTCTATCAATATATGTGGCAATGGTTCCCTGGTTATTAATGCAGACAGGGCAGGAGATTATGGTGTAGCTTTCTTTGCTGAGGGAACTAATTCAGTACTTTCAGTTGCAGACACATGTAATGTCACTATATATTCCGGTTCAAAGGCAGTAGTACATACAATCGATAATCTAACGGACAAACCAATCAGAGATAATGGAACATTAAAGGAAAATGTAACTTATAATGTTTCACATCCACTGCAAATATCAAGCTTATATGCCAGGTATTATGAGTACGACCCATATACAACTAATACAGTATATAAGAACGGGGCAGATAATACTTCATTATATTATATTAAGGAACTGACATATGTTGAATCTGGGAAAGTAACTTATACAATATACAAGCTTACCACAAAGAAAGCTCTGGGTGACGTATATTATGCTGACAAGATAGGTGAATATGATAATATCCCTGCTGGATATACTAAAACCACATTAGACAATCCTATTTCATATTATGAGTCAGACGGCGGAAGCGGTGGAACAAGCCAGGTTGTAATAAATACAGCTACCAGCGAAAAATATGTATCTGCATATGCATATGAAAACGGAGAATCATTTTATAAAATATGTAAGCTTCTTGAAAAGCTTGGTGTAGATGAACAAAGCAATGATGAAATATGGCTTGTTGATTATAGCAATCCTGTGGCAACATATAATCCTGTATGGGGAAATGATAATCCTCCAGAAGGATATAAGTATGACGGAACAGAAGTAGAAAGTCTTTATAATGTTGAATGTATAGCAGACAAGCTTACATTTACAGCTAAATCAGCCGGAGACAGCACAACAGACAACCCATCTGAAAATCCATCTGAAAAGCCAACTGAAAAACCAACTGAAAAACCAACCGAGAAACCAATCGAGAAACCAACTGAGAAACCAACTGAGAAACCAGGCGATGAGAAGCCATCAGCTCCAGACCAGGATTCCAATAATACAATAGTAGATGTATCCGACGGCAGCACAACAATCAAGGTTGATGAAATCCGAAAGATTATAGAAGATAACAAAACAAATGATGTTATTATCAAGTCTAACAATGATGTTACATTTACATTTGCCAAAGGAACTATGTCAGAAGTATCACAGGTTGCAATCTATGACTTTTCAACAGCAATCACTTCTGATATAAAAGAAGCTGGAAATATACCGGCAGCTGTAACAGATGATATATTTGTATCTAAGATAGTATACAATTATTCTGGTGCACTTCCTGCAAAAGCAAGCATTAAGTTAAATGTTGGAAAAGCCTATGCTGGCCAGACACTTTATTACAGCCAGCTCTTAGATGATGGAACAATAATCAGCATGATGTCTGCAGTAGTCGATAATGATGGTTATATGACAGTAGAACAGGATCACTGCTCAACATATCTTATAACAAAACAGAAGCTTACAAACAATAAGTTGGAAACACCTAAGACAGCTGATAACAGTAATATTGCACTCTGGCTTACACTACTTATAGTTCTTTGCAGCAGCGCAACACTTTATACCTTTGCTGTAAAAGCTAAAAAAATCAATAGATAATTGAATGAATAATTAATTGACAGCTTAAGCTGTTATGTCATAATTTATACCAAAATACTACACCTTATTTTATAACCATTAGAAACTAAAAGTGGTTTAAAATGGTTCAAAGGGGTGTAGTATTTTGTTGCATTACCCCTTATTGTAATATATAATGTAATTAGTTTTTTACGTTAATTTTATATGAAGGTGAGTGCTTTTATGGACATTTACGAATCATTAAACTCTATACTTGTTACGTTGTTTAACGATATTATGAATATAGAGGAAAAAGCTTTAATTACAGATGAATTCAAGGATATTTCCGTGACCGATATGCACATTATAGAAGCTATAGGTATAGATGAACCAAGAACCATGAGTATTATATCAAAGGCTCTTGGTGTTACTATGGGTACGCTTACAGTTGGCATTAACGGACTTGTTAAAAAAGGGTACGTTATCAGAACGCGTGGTGAGAAAGACCGCCGTATTGTATATGCATCACTTACTGATAAAGGGATTGCTGCATATAATCATCACAAAAAGTTCCACAAAGATATGATTAACTACATCACAGAAGACTTAAGCGAAAGTGAAGCCATTGCACTTACTAAGACATTTACAAGACTTGAGGAATATTTTAAGAGCTTTTAAACACCTTAATTGCATTGATACATGAACAAATATTAAAGCCCCCACAGATATAATTCCTGTGGGGGCTTTTTGAAAGATTGTTAATCTTTCCGCCGGACTGTCCGGCAATTATATATATGAGAGTTTTGGAAAAGTAAGCCTGATTATTTAGTTAACTCAGCTGTCTTATATATGAATGTTACTGAGCTTTCCTTTCCATCCTTCTTATCAAGGAATGAATTATAATTCTTACCAAGCTTTATAACCTCCTTGATTGTATCTACTGCTGTATCAGCATCATTTCCTACAAGACTTGTTATAGCTTTTATACCAGAGGCGTTGAATTCAGCCATGCCATCCTTAAGGGTTATAGCACCATCATTAAGCTGTGTAACACCATCTGCTAAGGTTGCTGATGATGACTTAAGTGTTGATGTACCATCAGCAAGCTGTGATGAACCATCTCTTAAAGCTGGATTGTTTGCATTAAGTGTTGCGAAGCCGTTGTATAACTGGGCAATACCTCCATTAAGTGTGCTGTTGTTTGCATTAAGTGTTATAAGACCGCTATCTATCTGGTCTATACCACCATTGATTGTATCATTGTTATCATTAAGCTGTACAAGTCCCCCATTTATCTGGGCTGCACCGTCATTAAGTGCTTTGTTATTACCATTAAGTTCTGTAAGTCCTGTATCTATCTGGGCAACACCATCATTAAGTGCTTTACTGTTTTCATTAAGCTTAACCACACCTGCCTGTAACTGAGAAGCTCCTGTATTTAACTTTTCATTACTGCTATTAAGAGTTGATACGCCTGTATCAAGACTTGCAATACCATTATTCAAATTATCATTATTCTTATTTAATTTTACTAAGCCATCATTAAGCTGTTCTGCACCATCATTAAGTGTTTTATTCATGGAATTAAGAGTGTTAAGTCCATTACTTACAGCTTCTGCTCCTTTTTCAAGCGTCTCTAGGGAACCTGTACTTCCTGAAAGCTGTGTTGCCACCTGAGAAAGTGCACTTGCTGCCCCCTGATTACCGGAAGCCTTTACTAAAAGACCTAACTGACTTGCATATAAACCTGTCAGCTGGCTGCCTGCACCATTATTCACTACACTATTGGTATATGCTATAAGATATTTATTATACATTTCAGTAATCTTAGCTTCTATCTTTTCAGTTTCGCTAGTCTTTGCAAGCACAGTAAGATCATCAGCTATTGTTATATCACTAAGACCTGCCTGAACAGCTGCTTTAGTAAGATTTTCTACATCAGTTGTAATATTCTGGTTCGTTTTATAAGCAGTAATATTATTTTTAAGCTCTGCAGCCATTTTATCTGTAAGCATTTTCTTTAACTGTGAAACACCATTACTTACCTGTAAAGCTCCATCTGCTGCCTTCGTTACACCAGCTGTATAATCATTGATACCCTTTTTCAGAGCGGCAGCACCATTTCCAAGATTCTTAGCTCCTGTTGTGTATGCATTTATACCACTCTTTAAATCCGCAGTTCCAGATGCTGCAGCTGCTACACCAGCTGTATATGTTGAAAGACCATCCTTAAGCTGTGTAGAACCATCTGCAAGCTGTGCTACTCCAGCTGTATAGTCTTCAATACCCTTTTTGAGTGTTCCTGCTCCTGCTGAAAGCTTAGATGCTCCTGTTGTATATGCTGCAATACCTGTTGTAAGAGTATCAGAACCCTTTGCAAGCTGTGCTACTCCAGCTGTATATGTTGAAAGACCACCCTTAAGCTGGCCTGCTCCTGCTGAAAGCTTAGATGCCCCATCAGTATAAGCTGTGATACCATCCTTAAGCTGGCCTGCTCCTGCTGCCAGTGCTGTTGCACCATCAGTATAAGCGTATATACCATTCTTAAGTGTTCCTGCACCATCATTTAGCTGGTTAACACCATCTGTAAGTGCTGGGATGCTGTCTGCAAGTGTCTGGGTACCATCCTGAAGAGTAACAGTTCCATCTGTAAGCTGGTCTGCTGCTGACTGAAGCTCATTCATCTTATCCTCAAGCTTTGCAAGAGAGAAGTCATCTACATCTACGTCGTTGAGTACACTTGTAGTTGCTACTGACATAGACATATCAAGCTCAAAGTCATTAACATCTGCTGATATTTCAAAGTATTCCGGAATATCCATATCAAGGCTTTCACCATCAAACTTAAGGTTTAAGGTATCCTTTAAACCTGGCATAGTCATACCAAGTGCTATTATATTATCACCAACCTTGCTGACCTTGCCGTTAGTAACTTCTACATTACTGAATTTATCCGTTGGAAGAAGAGTTCCTGTGATCATTGTAAATGGAACATAAGCTGTCTGTGACTTTCCATTAACTTTTATAGTCTTCTTCTCATTGTTAGTGTAATCATATCTGATAGTAACCTTACCACTTTTGCCAATCATATCCTCTGGCTTTGTTTCTACACCGTTTAACTTATAAGTAACCTTCATAGATACAGGTGCACTCTTACTTGAACTGCTCTGGTTAGTTGTTGTATCACCATTAGCATCTGTCACCTTTTCTGTTACAGTTACGTGATCCTGTGTTCCATCTGCCTTACCAAACACATATACCATTTCGTCACGCGTATTTGTCTTCAATGTACTTGTGTTTGATACAGATAACTCATTTTTAATAGCATTGGATATTATGCTTTCTGTATTAGAAGCTGCCTCACTGCTTACTGCAACCTCGCTTGATATCTGATTATATGCTGTGTTTGTTCCACAGGCTGTAAGCGTTGATGCTATAAGAACAACACTCATTAATACTGAACTATATTTGAATAAAGTCTTCTTAACCATAACTATTCCTCCATTTTCTTACTTCCTGATATATTCTTATATCTGTTACGACATATACATCTTTGCCCATTCATTCATCCATCTGGCTACATATCCTGATTCTTCTTAGGCTTAAAACCAAAGCTTGTATTGATAATGAGCTTATCACATAATACGAACAATGATGGAAGTATGAATATAACAACAAACATACTTATAATCGCGCCTCGTGCCATCAATGTACATAATGAACCTATCATATCAACTGATGCTATGCAGCCAACGCCAAATGTAGCTGCGAAGAATCCAAGTGCACTAACGATAATAGATGGTATTGATGCTGCAAGTGCTGTCTGTATAGCTTCCTTCTTAGCAAGTCCCTGGCTTCTTTCCTTCTTATATCTTGTCGTCATAAGAATTGCATAATCGACTGTTGCACCAAGCTGTATAGTACCGATAACAACGGATGCTATGAATGGTATCTGTGTATGTGTGAAATAAGGAATACCCATATTTACAAATATAGCAAACTCAATCGCTGCAACAAGTATAACAGGAAGTGATATTGACTTAAGTACAAACAGTATAATAACAAATATAGCTACTATTGATACTGCACTGACTGTCTTAAAGTCCTTATCTGTTATAGTTATAAGATCCTTAGTACAAGGAGCTTCTCCAACAACCATTGCTTTTGAATCATATGACTTTACAATATCATTTACCTTATTAATCTGATTGTTAATATCATCTGATGCTATCTTATAATCAGTAGCAATCATCATTATCTGATAATCCTCACCCTTAAGCTCTGATACCATCTTAGATGGAAGGAATTCCTGAGGAATACCTGACTTAAGTGCTGTATCAAGTCCGAGTGCAAACTGTACACCGTCTACATCATTAAGCTTATCAAGCATTTCATTTGCCGTATCTGTAGACATATTCGTATCTGCAAGTATCATATATATTGAATTCATATCAAAGTTTTCTTCAAGCTTCTTGTTAGCCTGTGAGCATGCAAGCTCCTCTGGAAGCGTATCAGACAGATCATAATATACTGATGTATGGCTCTGTCCATATATAGCAGGTCCTAACAACGCAAGGAAGATAATAATAAATATCCACGAATGATTTACTATAAATGCAGCAAGCTTATCAAAGCCCGGCATAACCTCTCTATGCATTGTCTTCTCTAATGCCCTGTCAAATGTAAGAATCAGGGATGGCAGTATAGTTACACATCCGATAACACCAAATATAACGCCCTTTGCCATAACAATACCAAGGTCAAGACCAAGTGTGAAGCTCATAAAACAAAGTGCAATAAAACCTGCAACAGTTGTTATAGAAGATCCGACAACTGATGTAAGTGTATTGCCAATGGCAACTGCCATCGCTTCCTTATGGTCATTTGGATACTGTGCCTTCATTTCCTTATAGCTGTGCCATAGGAATATTGAATAATCCAGCGTAACACCTAACTGGAGTACCGCTGCAAGTGCCTTTGTTATGTATGAAACCTCTCCCAAAAGGATATTTGAACCAAGGTTGTATACAATTGCCATTCCTATACTCAGCATAAAGAATACTGGCACAAGAAATGAGTCCATAAATATAGCAAGTACGATACAAACAAGCACTACCGCTATAAGTACATAAAGTGGAGTTTCTTTCTCTGAAAGATTCTTTGTATCTGTAACTACTGCTGACATACCACTTATGAATGCCTGACCTTCTGTTTCTTTTCTTATCTGTGTTATAGCATTCATAGTGTCATCACTTGAAGTTGTATTATCGAAGAATATAGCAAATAACGTTGTATCTGTGCTGTCATTCTCGAAATACTTCCTGAACTTTGAAGGTACCATTTCTGATGGAACATCCTCACCAACTATTCCTGTATAAGAAATAACCTGTGCAACATGTTCTACATTCTCTACCTTCTTGATAAGCTTATTAGCAGCTTTTGCATCCATATCCTGGACAACTACCATAGCATAGGCACCCTTATTGAAATCATCCATAAGAATGTCCTGTCCCTGCATAGTCTCAATCTCATCCGGAAGATAATACAGGATATCATAGTTAACCCTTGTATTAACATATCCAATTGCGGATGGAATAAGAAGCAGGATACTTAGAACCAGAATAGGAATTCTAAGCTTAACAATTACTTTTCCAAACTTTTCCATACATTCGCCTCATTTCTACGTCTGCGACGTCTTCTTATATATTTATCCACCTTAGTGATCAGCCTTAACAGCTCTCACAGATAAATATATTGATAAAAACTCTCAAATATGACTTGTGGTCATTTTCTTTACAAACGATATTCTAACACAAAATGACTGATAGTCAATATTGAAAATGACTTTAAGTCATTTTTTTATAGATTTTTTATTTTTTTCATGTTAGAATAGTTATAGCTTTAAGAAATGAGGTTTTTGTATGGGAAAACTAGAAAGTAATAAACAACAAAAAAGAACTTCTCTTTTAGATACAGCATTTAAACTTTTTACAACACAGGGGGTATCAAAAACATCTATTGCTGAGATATCACAGAAAGCTGGAATAGCCAAAGGAACCTTTTACCTTTACTTTAAAGATAAATATGACATCAGAAACAAGCTGATTTCTCATGAGGCAAGCAAACTTTTCAAGAATGCTGCTACAGCTCTTAACAGGCACATATATGAGGAGACAGCTAAAAATGCTGCTTTTACAATCTCACTTACTAATCAAATTGTATTCATTGCTGACCATATAATCAATGCTCTCAATGATAACCAGACTCTTCTTACTTTCATTTCAAAGAATCTGTCCTGGGGAATATTCAAAGAGGCTCTGACAACCAATGTTGCTGATGATGATCTTAACTTCAAAGATGTATATTACGATATGCTGTCAGAATCCGGACTTAACCTTAAAGAACCTGAAATAATGCTCTTTATGATAGTAGAACTTATAAGCTCTACTTGCTACAGTGCTATTCTCTATAAAGAACCTGCTGATATTGATACATTAAAGCCTTATCTTTATAACACTATACGGGCTATTATCAATGAACACACTATCAGCAATTAAATATAGTTTCTTCTTTTTTTCTATACATAAAATAAAAAGTTCAGGATAAACATCGACTTGATGTTTATCCTGAACCTTTTTCACGTTTATCTTTAGTTCTTCACTACTTCCCTCGTATATTACAGTATACAGACCCCCATCTGCATACTGTAATCCTGTTAACTTTTCTGCCAACCCTATATTCGGCTGACTGCAAAGCTTACTACTTTCTCATATTAAAATACCTTATTATTAAATCACTGATTTAATCAGCTTCTAATCAACTTCAATTGAAAAGATTAACTAAATTCTTTTCTTCTTGTTATCATATACAACTACTGATAATACAAGTCCTGCTGCCATCATAGCTAATACTGCATATACTGCTGTATTAGCCATATCGCCAGTTGCTGTGCTTTCACCTGACTCTGTTGCAGCATCTGTATTGCCTGTTACATCGCCTGTAGATGGCTTTTCTGGTGTAACTGGCTCTGTTGGTTTATCAGGTGTTGAAGGTGTGTTATCATCACCCTTATTGCTATCATCTGAACCAGAATTTCCTTTTACTGTATCCTTGTATACAATTACATATGTAGAGAACTTATCTGTATTGAATGAGATAACGAGCCTGCCATCAACAGTTTCTGTCTTAGCACCCTCAAGTACCTCAGCAACTCCATTATGAAGTCTTACAATACTGTACTCTCTAGTCTTTGTTGAATCTGTATTAATAAGCTTTTCTGGTACAGTTACGCTTACTGCTACAGGATGATTTGTTTCTGTTACTTCTGTTGTAGTTTCACCAATAGTCTTGTTGATTGAGATATCAACATACTGTCCAACCACGCCATCCTTAACAGCTTCTGCTACCTTATCTTCAACTAACTTCTTATCTGTATCACTTACTGTTGCATCTGCATTGTTAACATCAAGTGTTACCTTAACGTCAGTACCATTATTATTAGCTTCTAATTCCTCAGCTGTAAGTACATCTGCTAATTCTAATTTAGCATTAACTGTTGGTGTATCGGCCTTTTCTACAGTGTCAGCTATTTCAGCCTTACCTGGCATACTTGGCTTAACTGATATTGCCTTCTTACTTGTAACATCAAGTCTTGCACCTGTATTAGAAGGAGCTGCATCTGTTAATTCAAGAAGACCATGCATATCGATAGTACCGTCTTCATTTCTTGTTGGAACTACAGATACATCTACACTCTTAAACCAATCATTAGTAACTACCTTACCTTCGCTGTTTCTTGACTCTGCACCATTGAAGATGAAGTTATCTTCACTGTTGTAAGAAAAAGGAATTAAATCAGCTGTTGTTGTATAATCTGTACTTGTTGTAGAAATAAGTCCCTTAACAACCCATTCCTTTAAGTTAGTCTCTTTAGTATTAAGACCTACATTATAAACAGCACCATCACCTATTGCATTGCCAAATGATGTACAATCATATATCTGGCAGTCTGGACAGCTGTTACTTGTAATACCCTTTGCAAGGTTATTGAATGATACACAGTTCTTAAGGATATGTCCACCCTTCATATAAGAACCACCAAGCTTGAAGCCGTTACCTTCACCTGTAAGCTTAGGATCATCCTTACCTTCGTAAGATAACCATCCATTATTGTAAGCTACACAGTTTTCGATTGTAACAACACCGATTTCACCTGATATTGTCTTAGAGAAAAGATCCCATCCATCATCAATGTTGTTGTGTGATATACATCCATAGAATACATTGCCATCACCACTTGTAAGCTTAGCTGCAAAACCATCAGCATCGTTACGTCCTGGGTCGCAGTTATCAAATGACTCACAGTTCTTTACAAGGTTGTATGATGGCCATAATAAGCCCTGTCTTCCTGCTACATTATTAGCACTACCTGTTCTGCTTATCTGGATACCTGTATTCTGTGAACCTTCTACTGTACACATATCTATTGTGTTGTAGTTACCACAGATCTGGATACCTACCGATGCTGGCTTCTTGACATATATACCATATACATCCCAGTAGCTGCCTGAAATATTAAGTCCCATTCCATCAAAGATTACTTTATTAGCTTCTTCAGCTACTAACTTAATATGCTTATCTGCTGTACCTGATACGCTATAGTTAATCTTTACATCTGAACCTGTATATGTACCATTAAGTAATGTAATATACTGTCCCGGCTGTGCATACTTAACTACAGAATAGATATCCATAGGATCTTCCTTAGTACCTGCTGCACCTTCCTTACCATCTGGTGAAACATAAAGCATTTCTTTTGTATCACCAAGTACCTTATATTCTACTTTAGATGACTTCTTAATAACATCATAAGATGTAAGACTTTGTGAGTTATCTGGTGTAAATTCAGATGTTATTGTATTTTCGCCTTCCTTAACAGGAACCTTAACTCTGGCAACTTCATCTGCATTTAAAGTAACCTTATTTACTGACTTTCCATCATTATCAAATACTTCAAGAGTACCTGCTACATTAGGTGTATATATGTATTCATACTCACTTGAGTTAGCTGTACCTGTTGAAGCTACATATACAGAAGGTGTTGTCTTATCATTAGAAACATTTTCACCTACACCTGTACTTTCGCTCTTAGTGAACTTAATATCACTAATTTCTACACCAACTTTTCTTGCTGAGAATACACCTACTGCTATTGAACCATCTTCCTGTACACTAAGTGCTGCAAGATTGTCATACTTAAGTTCTTCTCCATTGCTGATAGATATCCATGCATCATTTGTCTTCTTTAATGTAAATGTGTATGTTTCACCTTCTGTAAAGTTGCTGCTTGTATTCTTAAAGCTCTGCTGTTCTGTTGTTCTTGTTACATCGTCAAAGCTTGATGTATCAATAGAATTATAACCTGTAATAGCTCTGTTACCTACAAACTTAGCCTTAACACTGTACATCTGTGTTGATATATTGTTGAAAAGCTTATGAACATAGTCAGGCTTTCCCCAATAATTGTAACCAAGCATATCTGATGCGATTACACCAAAACCTGTCTGGTTATCTGGTGTAAGTGATGTATCAGTTATCTTAAATGTTGCTGTGAGTTCAAAGTTTTCTGTATTAGGATTAATCATTGTATAATAATACTGGAAACCTTCCTCACCATCTGAAATCTTACCATTGTCTGTTGCTTTAAATGTAACAGAACCATTGCTTCCTGTAACATCCTTTGCACTTGTAAGACCTACTTTTTCAGCTGCATCATCCTTAGATGACATATCTACAGTCTGAATAACTTCTCCTGCTGCGTCCTTTACAGTTGCCTTTGTCATCTGTGCTGAACCAACTGTTGCAAAGAACCAGTCATTTGTATCATCCTGTACTACTTCAAAGTTTTCCTTAACATATGATGCTACATATGAATCAGAATTTCTCTTAGCATCAATCTTAAAATCATATTTCTTGCCTACTGTAAGACCTGTAATAGTTGCATTTCCCTTTGTGTTAGCTTCTTCTGCAACTATATACTCAGCTGCATCGCTTAACTTATATGATACTGCATATGAGTCTGCATCTGTAATATTCATCCAGTCAAGATATACTGTTCCGTTACCCTTATTCTGGGCAAGTTCGATAACTGGCTTCTTAACTGCAAGGACATAATTGTCATATTTAACTTCTTCACTTGCCTTATCAGCTTCACCAGTCCTTTGTGCAACTACCTTGAATGAATAGTTACCACTCCACTGAGGTGTGAACTTAGCTGAATCCTTCTGGCTCTTGATAACCTCTGTAGATACCTCGAAACCATTATAGAACATAGTAACCTGTACATCCTCTGCACCTTCATACTGATCTATAACTGCATCAAAATTAACAATGAAGCTGCCATCTACTACATCAACACTCTTAATGACTGGAGCTTTTACCTCTGACCAAGGTGTTGCTGCCTTTTCGCTGATTGGAGAGTAATATACTTTCCAGATCTGTGCTGTTGCTCCACCAAGGTATGCATAATATGTCTTTCCTGCTTCTACTTGCGCTGTTACTGTATTATATGTACTTGCATCCGTAGTATTCTTTACCTCTGCTGCCTTTGTTCCATCTGCAGCTACTACATAGAATGTCTTTCCTTTTCCAATCTTTGTATCTATTGAAAGAGTTCCGTTTGCTGGTGCTGTGTATGTTACATAACATCCTGCTACTGGTACTGTTCCAGCTACTAACTTTCCATCTTCTCCTGATGCTTTCTTAGAGCCTGCCTTTGCATTATCTCCTAATGCTGAGAAGCCATCTTCAAATGTCTTTTCATCTGTAGCATTATTGTTTGACCAGCCATCTCCGCATAATGTAAGTCCGTTTGAACCTTCACCTGCTGCGAGTATATCTGCTGCTGACCAACTTGCTTCCTTAGCTGTGTAATACACCTTCCAGATCTGTGCTGTTGCTCCACCAAGGTATGCATAATATGTCTTTCCTGCTTCTACTTGCGCTGTTACTGTATT
>ENA-OQIN01000326-OQIN01000326.1-human-gut-metagenome-genome-assembly--contig:-NODE-326-length-43974-cov-4.181447_pt1 | contig 43974 bp, 39 predicted proteins | sample MGYA00242581_ERZ504746 | MGnify/ENA primary metagenome ERZ504746 (study PRJEB26092, sample SAMD00036436) | human gut metagenome | host: Homo sapiens | study: EMG produced TPA metagenomics assembly of...
TACTTAAAGAAAACTGATATTGAAAGATACCGTGCTTTAATCGAGAAGTTAGGAATCAGAAAATAATCAGCTTGGAACAACGGGCGGGATACATTTTCCGCCCGTTTCTTTGCTTGTAAGATCAAAGACAGCAAACGACATGGAGCCATTCTGGGCGCAGGAATTTTATCCGAGACCACTGAAAAACACATTGAAAGCTGCATCTTGTCCGTATTCCGGTGTGCTTTTCAGTTGTTTCGGAAATTCTGCTCAGAAGAAAAAAAGGAGATTATTTATGTACAAGAGTTTTTCTATGGAACTGGCAGGCAGAACCCTGACCGTAGACGTAGGCCGTGTAGCAAAACAGGCAAACGGCGCAGCATTTATGCATTATGGCGATACTGTAGTTCTTTCTACAGCAACCGCATCTGAGAAACCGCGTGATGGCATCGACTTCTTCCCATTAAGCGTTGAGTACGAAGAGAAGATGTACGCCGTTGGAAAAATCCCGGGCGGATTCAACAAAAGAGAAGGAAAAGCAAGCGAGCACGCAATTCTGACCAGCCGTGTCATTGACCGTCCGATGCGTCCGCTGTTCCCAAAAGATTACCGCAACGATGTTACCTTAAACAACATGGTAATGTCCGTAGATCCGGAGTGTGATCCGGAAGTAGTCGCAATGCTGGGTTCCGCAATCGCAACCTGCATTTCCGACATCCCGTTTGACGGTCCGTGTGCCATGACTCAGATCGGTATGATCGACGGCGAGTTCATCGTAAACCCGACTCTCGCACAGAAAGCAGTATCCGACCTGAAACTGACCGTAGCTTCCACCAGAGAGAAAGTCATCATGATCGAAGCCGGAGCAAAAGAGATTCCGGAAGCAAAAATGATCGACGCCATCTACAAAGCACACGAAGTAAACCAGGAAATCATCAAATTCATCGACAGCATCGTAGCAGAGGTTGGAAAACCGAAACACGCTTATGAGAGTTGCGCTATTCCGGAAGAGCTGTTTGCAGCGATCAAAGAGATCGTTCCTCCGGCCGAGATGGAAGAGGCTGTTTTCAGCGATGACAAACAGACAAGAGAAGAAAACATCCGTGTCATCACCGAGAAACTCGAGGAGGCATTTGCCGACAACGAAGAGTGGCTGGCAGTATTAGGCGAGGCTGTTTACCAGTATCAGAAAAAGACTGTTCGTAAGATGATCTTAAAAGACCACAAACGTCCGGACGGCCGTGCGATCACAGAAATCCGTCCTCTGGCAGCAGAGGTTGACATTATCCCGCGTGTTCATGGTTCCGCTATGTTCACCCGTGGACAGACTCAGATCTGCAACGTAACAACACTGGCTCCGCTTTCCGAAGCACAGAAACTGGACGGACTGGATGAGTTCGAGACCTCCAAACGTTACATGCATCAGTACAACTTCCCGTCCTACTCTGTAGGTGAGACAAAACCGTCCCGCGGACCGGGACGCCGTGAGATCGGCCATGGTGCTCTGGCAGAACGTGCCCTGGTTCCGGTACTTCCGACCGAGGAAGAGTTCCCGTACGCAATCCGTACCGTATCCGAGACCTTCGAGTCCAACGGTTCTACTTCCCAGGCAAGTATCTGTGCATCCACCATGTCTCTGATGGCTGCCGGTGTACCGATCAAAAAACCGGTTGCAGGTATCTCCTGCGGTCTGGTAACAGGCGAGACCGATGATGATTACCTCGTACTGACCGATATCCAGGGTCTCGAAGACTTCTTCGGCGACATGGACTTTAAGGTAGCTGGTACCCACGACGGAATCACTGCAATCCAGATGGATATCAAGATCCATGGACTGACCCGTCAGATCGTAGAAGAGGCGATTGCCAGAACGAAACAGGCAAGAGAGTACATCCTGACCGAGGTTATGGAGAAAGCGATCGCAGAGCCGCGTAAGACGGTCGGCGAGTTCGCTCCGAAGATCATCCAGATGATGATCGACCCGCAGAAGATCGGTGAAGTTGTCGGCCAGAGAGGAAAGACCATCAACGCCATCATCGATGAGACCGGCGTAAAGATCGACATCACAGATGACGGTGCAGTTTCCATCTGCGGAACCGAGCAGGCTATGATGGATCAGGCAAAGAAATATATCGAGATCATCGCAAGCGACTTTACCGAGGGACAGATCCTGACCGGAAAAGTTGTCAGCATCAAAGACTTCGGTGCTTTCCTTGAGTTCGCACCTGGAAAAGAAGGTCTGGTACACATCTCCAAGCTCGCCAAACAGCGTGTTGAGAAAGTAGAAGACGTTGTCAGCCTTGGCGATGTTGTAAAAGTAGTCTGCATGGGCAAAGATAAGATGGGTCGTGTAAGCTTCAGTATCAAGGATGTTCCGGCAGACGCGAAATAAATAGATCTGCCAGACGATAAAGAGCGGGGAACACAGAAAAAGGGATCTGCAAAACGGTTCGTTTTTCTGTGTTTTCTTATGTCCAATAGGAGTGAAAGCTATGAGATACCATAATATAACGAAAGACGATATGCTGAACGGAGACGGCCTGCGCGTCGTGCTCTGGGTCGCCGGATGCGGTCATCACTGCAAGGGATGTCAGAATCCGATTACCTGGGATCCAAATGGCGGCATCCCGTTTGATGACGCGGCAAAGGCAGAAATTTTTGAACAGCTGGACAAGGACTACATTTCCGGCATCACCTTTTCCGGCGGAGATCCGCTGCATGAGGCAAACCGGGCGGATGTGACGGCTCTGGCAAAAGAGATCAAGGAAAGATATCCGAAAAAAGATATCTGGGTTTACACCGGATATGAGTGGGAATCCGTCTGTGATCTGGAACTGATGGATTACACGGACGTGGTTGTGGACGGCCGCTTTATTCTTGCCCAGAGGGACGTTACCTTGGAATGGAAGGGCAGCCCGAATCAGAGAGTCATTGATGTGAAAAAGACGAGAGCACGCGGCGAAGTCGTACTGTTCGGCGAAAAGTAGTCACGCAAAAAGAAAAGGAGACGCTTTATGGAAACCATTAAAATTCAGTATTTAAACGATGAAATTGAGCGCCTGCGCTATATCGACGGAAAGTCCGACTGGATCGACCTGCGCGCGGCAGAAGAAGTAGAGTTAAAGGCCGGAGAATTCAAGCTGATCCACCTCGGCGTTGCCATGCAGCTGCCGGAGGGCTACGAGGCGCATATTGTGCCGAGAAGCAGCACCTTCAAGAACTTCGGTATTATCCAGACGAACCACTGCGGTATCATCGATGAGAGCTACTGCGGACCGAACGACTGGTTCTACATGCCGGCGTATGCCCTGCGCGACACCGTGATTCATGTGAATGACCGCATCTGCCAGTTCCGCATCGAGAAACACCAGCCGACCATCGGCTTTGAAGAAGTTGACCACTTAAACGGCGAGGACCGCGGCGGAATTGGAAGTACAGGAAAACAGTAAATCTGAGCTGCGAATTATTATAGAAAGACCCCGGAAACATCAGTGAAAACTGGCGTTTCCGGGGTCTTTTTTATTTTATCTGAACCGTATTATTCGTGATTTTGAATTTTTTAAAGCTGTTGATGAAGCTCGAAATCCTGCTGTACCCATACTGCTTCACATCAAAGCCCGGGAAGCGGCTCCGTAGAGCGTCGTGGATGATGCTCAGGTTGTCGATATGGCCGCCGTTGGAGCAGATCAGGTCGGTGATGCATTTCTCAATCTGCTGGCGCGATACGGTGTTCTGGCGCTCTTTCACGAGGTAATTGTGACCCGTCTTCAGCACCTCGATATCATTCATACTCTCCAAAAACGTAGAAAGCTTCGAATAGCCGTAATTTCGAACATCAAACTCCGAAAATTTCTTCTGTAAAATACTGCCGATCTCACTGAGCGTCGTATTCTTTCCATGGTCATTATTTTCCGTCAGCACACGGGAAACCGTCCGTTCAATCTCGGCCTTGCTCGTAATCGCTTCGTCCTGCGAAGCGCCATATCCATAGCGCGCCGAACTTTCCGAAACAGCGGGAATCGCAGGAGAGATATCATCCTCATTCTGGGAGATCACCTCAAGAATTTTAAAGGCATCACACGCCACACGGAACGACGATGGAGTCTTCTGCTCACCCATACCGAGCACGAACATTCCAGATTCGCGCAGCCGCTGTGCCAGCTTCGTAAAGTCGGAATCCGAGGAGACCAGGCAGAAGCCCTCCACATTTCCGGAATAGAGAATGTCCATCGCATCGATGATCATCGCGGAGTCGGTCGAGTTCTTTCCGTTCGTATTGCTGTACTGCTGGATCGGGTTGATCGAGTAGCGTAAGAGCTGCTCCTTCCAGCTTTTCTTCGAGATATCGGTCCAGTCCCCGTAGATTCTCTTGTAAGTAGCGACGCCCTGGTCCGAAACCTCGTCCAGGATATATTTGATGTATTTCGGGGAAACATTGTCCGCATCGATCAATACGGCAAACCGGCTGTCTTTCTGTTCCATAGATTCTGTCCTTTCTGCGGCTTGAATAGTTACGAAAATAGATACCTCTAGTTTAGTACATTTCAGCCCACAAATCAACCGGGAGTTTGAAATGACAAAAAAACTTGTCAAAACTATTGACAAATAAAGTTGTCAATAGTAGAGTAGTAGATGACAAGAAAAGTTGTCAAATAGAGAGCTCATCTAAAAACAAAGTGAAGGGGGATACTGCGATGCCGCTGTACAATCAGTTAAAAGAGTACCGTTCGAAGCTTGGCATCAACCAAACCGACCTTGGAAAAATGGCGGGAGTATCGAGACAGACCATCAGCCTGATCGAGCGGGGAGACTATTCACCGTCGGTGACACTGGCATTAAAACTTGCAAAAATCTGTGAAGTAAAAGTAGAAGATATTTTTCAATATGAGGAGGATGAACCATGAAAGAAAAACAGGGGAACAAACCAAATTCCTACGGAAAGTTGATGAAACGGATGCTGATTTATCTGGGAATCGGCGGAGTCTGCGGTTTTTTTGTCGGAATTTTTATGACGTTCGGAGTGAAAAATGGCATGAGTGATCTGAGCGATCTGGTCCGTCCGCTGGCACTGCCGATCATTGCGGTAATTTTCGTTGTAAGCATTGTCCTGATGGAATTTTACAGCCGGAAATTAAAGGATACGATGAAGCATCTCGAAGAAGCAGAGGATGAACAGTACGAAGTCTTAAGCTATGAAGAAGAGAAATACGGCGCGATGCTGATGAACTGCAATGTGATTTCGCAGGTCTGCGATATCATCGTGCTGACATTTACCTTTTCCCGTTCCTGGCTGGAAGAAGCATCGGGAAAAGAGCTCGCCGGATTCCTGGCAGCCTGTGCTCTGTTTTGTATCAACTTCTTTCTCTATGGCTATTATCAGATGCGTTATGTAAAAATGGTTCAGGCAGCTCACCCGGAGAAGAGAGGCGATATGAACTCAAAAAACTTCCAGAAAGACTGGATGGCAAGTTGCGATGAGGCAGAAAAAGAGATGGTATATCAGAGTGCCTATAAGGCCTATATGGCGCTGGGCAAGATGATTCAGATCCTGCTGTGTGCGACGATGATCCTGCATCTGGTGTTCCATACCGGTATTCTCGCAGTCATTGTCGTGGGCGTCATTTATCTGACGATGACACTCACATATCATCGTTCCTGTGTAAGTCTGCAGAAAGCAAAACTGAATCTGTAATCCTGTAAATACAAAAAACTGCGTGGAATGCATTTCAGAATCGTGCATTCCGCGCAGTTTTGCGTTTGGTATGAAAAATGTCAGCTGATCGGAGCCGTCGGTGTCTTTGAATCATACTTTTTGTCGATATCCTTCATGACAAACAGATACGAAACACCGGTAAAGACAGCTGCCGTCACCCAGGCTGCCGGGTCACAGAAGCAGGCGAGCGGATAGCTGATGACTTTTATGGCAATCACAGCTACAATAAGGCGCGCAAAGAGTTCAGAAACACCGCCCATCATAGGCAGAAAGCCGTAGCCGCAACCCTGCATTGCATTTCGGAAAATAAAGATGGTGCAGAGCGGTACATAAAAAAGAGCACACATATAGGAATAAGTCTTTGCCCATGGCATCATGGCGGCCATATCGACATCACCCGAGAAGAAGAGGGAAAGACATGGCTTCAGAAGAAGGAAGACGAGAACAGCGGCTGCGATCGAATACGTGACGGAAGTCAGAAGTGCAGCGCGAACTCCCTTTTTAATCCGTGGAATATCGCCCTTTCCGAAATTTTGCCCGCTGTAGGTTGCCATCGTCTGTCCCATTGCGGAAAAGCCCTGTGTGACCAGATTCTGCAGCTTACAGGCCGCCGTAAAAGCGGCAACCGCCTCCGAGCCGAACAGGTTAATGGCAGCCTGCATAATCATTGTACCGGATGCGGTGATGGCAAACTGGAGTGCCATCGGAATGCCCATCGAGAGCTGATGGCGGGAATCTGCCGCATGAAGCTTCCAGTGGTGTTTTTCCGGCCACATATCCGGCATGGAGCGATAAATATAAAAAAGACAGAGCACAGCAGAAATTCCCTGGGAGAAAACGGTTGCATATCCGGCTCCCGCAACGCCCATTTTAAAATGAATGATGAGAAGCAGATCCAGAAGAACATTTAATACAGCCGAAAAAATCAGGAACATCAGCGGAGTCTGGCTGTTTCCTACTGCACGCAGATAGGAGGAAAGCAGATTGTAAAAAATCGTAGCGATCAGGCCACCGCAGATAATCATAATATAGGTATAAGCGTCCTGAAAAATATTTTCCGGTGTGTTCATGAGATGCAGCAACGGCCGCATGGAGATCATGCTGAAGAATGTCAGGACAACCGTGAAAAGGAGAGCCAGTAGAATGCCGTTTGCCACACTTCGCTTTACTCCGCTCGTATCCTTTGCACCGAACCGTTGCGATGTCAGAACCGTAAAGCCTGCTGTGATGCCCTGCGCAAATCCAAGCACCAGGAACATAATCGTTCCCGTAGAACCAACTGCAGCCAGTGCATCCGCTCCGACATATCGGCCAACGATAATCGTGTCTGCCATGTTGTAGAGCTGCTGGAAAATGTTTCCGATAATCAGCGGCAGTGTAAACTGCAGAATGACCGGAAGCGGACTTCCCTTTGTCATGTCTCTTTCCATGAAAAAACCTCCTCAGAATGATGGTAAAATTAGTTTTATCTTCGTTTCAAACGAAAGCTATTTTATCACATTCCAAAGAGGTTGTCACACCTTATTTTGACATTTTTCCGGTAATTTTTGATTGATTGAAATCAGAAATTTTCCAGTCTGTTTTTATAGAAGTTTTTCATACACAGTTTTGATTTTTTCCGCCGTCTGCTGCAGCTTCTGCGCACGGTGTCCGAAAATTCGAACAGCAAGATCGCCGCCGGAGAGCGTCGTTGCGCCGCCGTCGATTTCCGGATCGCCGTCAAGAATTTCCCGGATTTCATTGAGAAGCGTATCCGCGTATTCTGTCCGTGAGAGAAAAAGGTTCGCCATATGCGTGTATCCCTCGTACATACCAATCCCTTCCATCGGCATCTGATCGGGCAGATAGCAGGTGTTGTCGCGGTAGATCAGCTTTTGACCGCGGAAAATCTGTACCTTTGAGGCAAAGCGGCGGTACTGGAACCGCTCTTCGTGCGCATTCCGTCCGCAGGAGATGATTTCCAGCAGAAACAGGCGGGATGTCTCGTCTGCCAGATGAATCGTCATTGTACTCGTAAAAGAAGACTGTGCAAACGGAATGACGGGCTGCGGATAGTAGTAAAGTACCGCGTGCGGATCAACCTGAACGGAAATTGTGCGGGATGCCGATCCCTCGTCCATTTTGTGGATCTTCTCAAACGACTGCGACAGGACCTCGAGATCCGCCCCCTCTTTTACATGGTAAGAAAATTCCTGTGAATCCCCTTCCATAATACCCGCGGAGGCACAGAGAGGCATGATCTGGATTCCGCCGTTCTCTTTTGCAAACGGAGCCATAATCTTGTACGGCGCCGTAAAGGAGAGGTCTTCGAGAATCGTCTTTCCGTTTTTTAACGCCGCGCAGGCCGTGATGCGGGAAATCTTTCCGAATTTGTTTTCCATAAGCATCACATTCCTTCTAAGAGCACATTTTCTTTGATCCAGGAAACAACATCATCCACATGGACGTCGCCGCGGATGTTGGTGAACAGAAACGGACGCTCGCCACGCATTTTTTTCGAATCGTGTTCCATGACTTCCAGGCTTGCACCGACATACGGAGCCAGATCAATCTTGTTGATGACGAGAAGATCGGACCGTGTAATGCCAGGGCCGCCTTTCCGCGGAATCTTATCGCCCTCAGCGACATCGATAACAAAGATCGTGGCGTCCACAAGCTCCGGACTGAACGTAGCGGAGAGGTTGTCACCGCCGCTCTCGATAAAGAGAAGCTCGATGTCCGGGAACCGCTCCATCATCTCGTCGACGGCCTCGAGGTTCATCGAAGCATCCTCGCGGATCGCGGTGTGCGGGCAGCCGCCGGTCTCCACGCCGATGATGCGTTCCACCGGAAGGACGCTGTTCTTCGCGAGAAACTGTGCGTCCTCCTTTGTATAAATATCGTTGGTGATAACGCCAATACTGTAATCGTTTGCCATTTTTCGGGACAGCGCCTCAATCAGTGCCGTTTTTCCGGAGCCGACCGGTCCTGCTACTCCAATTTTTACGTAAGACATAACACATACCTCTTTTCCTGAAAATAATGATTGCGCGAAACAAACACATTACGACATATAAAGACGGGAATACAGTGTTTCATGCTGGATCCCGCGGATATCAAAGCCCGGCGCAGAAAGACAGAGATCCTCCGCACTCCGGTGTTCCAGATCTTTTAAAATCTCGGCAAATTCCGCATAGCATCCGCCGAGAAGCTGCTGTCCGGCGCTCTGGCTTAACGGGATCGTTTTGACGCAGTTTGTCACAATCGCGGAAGTCTGCGCATAGAGATAATGCGACAGCGCATCGGCAAGCGGAATGTTCATGGCAGCGCAGAAAACACCGTAGATACAGCAGTGGTTTATCGCCTGCCCTTTCCTGGCAGTAAGATAACGACGGAAGATCCCGTTTTCCTCTTTTGTCACGGGCAGCTCCAGCTTTTCGATCGTCTTTGCAAAACGGGACCCCATTTTCCGTGCGGCCTCCCTTTGTTCCATCGGAATCCGCGACGCTTCCAGAATTTCTTCAATCGAAAGAAGCTGTTCCAGATCCCCGTATGCGGCAGCAAGATAGGAGAGTCTTGCGGCGAGAAGCTCCGTGAAGGCAAGATTCCATCGGATTTTGTGGTGGATATATTCCTTTGCCGTCGCCTCATCGTGCACAATTCCACGCTGAATATACGTTTCGAGTCCTTGCGAGTGCGAGTACGCGCCGATCGGAAACAGGGCGTCGTTGATCTGAAGAAGATAAAAATTAAGTTCGGACATAAAAAGTCTCCTGAAAAATCATAAGATATCGAATGAGCCTGCCCGCGAAAAGGGGCCGGCCCATTCTTTTCTGCGTGCGGACAGACCGCATCAGTGATGATGATTGTGGATCGATGCGGAAATCCGCTGGTCGAAGTCGAGCTTTTTCAGTTCTTTTTCGGCCGTAACGCCGTGGAGTTTCTGAAGCATCAGAAGCATCGGCTCATTGTAAATCGTGATAAAAGTATCGTTTTCGCCCCAGAACAGCGGTGCATGGCGGTTGCCGATCTCGTAGCAGACCTTTGCCGCCTGCTTTTCGTGACCCGGAGTAAGGGAAACGCGGATCACCTCGCACGGAGGCGTATTGACGGCGATGATTTTTTCATCGTCTGCATAGAGCACATCACCCTGATACAGACCCCTTGTGAGAATGGAATCGTCCATGCGGATGCCGAGCTCCGTTCCGTGGTCGGTCGTCTTTTTATGAATCTTTTTGAAGGCTTCATGCCATTCGATATCGACGTATTCGATCGTTTTTCCGGAAGTGTCAAATTCCGAAAGTTTTCCTAAAATCTGTTCGCAAACCATTGAAAAAAGTTCCTCCTTACCGAATTACCAGATCTGAAGCAGCATCATGACGCCCGGGATCCACGCGGTGACAACGCCCTCAAATACCTGAAGGCACGGCACAAATTTTCCGAGCTTCTTTCCGCAGATATCCTCCACAAAAGAAGTACCCCAGAGAATGGCCCACAGATACCAGATGCCCGCCCAGCGGAGATCCGGCGTGATGCCAAGCGCCGCGCTTCCAATGAAGCCTTCGATCGTTCCGAAGATGACAGCGTTGACGGCAACAAAGGTCGAAAACCACGCAAAAGGGATCGGGCTGGCGTTTAAAAATTTATTGACGGCCACAAAGAGGTAAGTGAAGCAGAACAGCAGTCCCGTTCCGGCAGCGTAATAATTTCCCTGCACGAGATTCACGAAGTTGATGAAAAGGGAAAGTCCGCCGGTAAAGATATTCATTACAGCGGCCGAGCGTCCATCCACATGGTACAGGGTGCACATGCCGTTGTTGATCAGTACAATTCCTACAAATAAAAGACACACTCCAAGCATAATAAAATTCTCCTCGTATGGTTTTACAGAATGCAGAGCCGTTTAGAACAGGCTGTAAAGCTGGGTCAGCGGCAGTTTTTCTGCTGGCTTGGAAGTGATCTCCTCGCCGTCAACAGTGACCTTATATGTCTCCGGATCTACGGTAAGCACCGGCGTGCGGTCGTTCCATACCATATCCTTTTTGCTGATACTGCGGCAGCCGTGTACCGGGACAACCGTTTTTTCCAGTCCGTATGCGTCTTTGATACCGGCATCGAAAGCAGCCTGGGAAACGAAGGTTAGGCATGCCTCCTGTTTTGCTTTTCCGTGAGCGGCAAACATCGGCTGATAGCAGACCGGCTGTGTCGTCGGGATCGAAGCGTTGGCGTCTCCCATTTTCGAAGCGACGATCATACCGCCTTTGATGATCATATCCGGTTTGGAGCCGAAGAAAGCAGGATTCCAGAGCACGAGATCAGCAAATTTTCCCTTTTCGACCGAGCCGACATACTCGGAGATACCGTGGGTGATGGCCGGGTTGATCGTATATTTTGCGATATAACGTTTCACGCGGAAGTTATCGTTTTCATGACCGGCATCCTCCGGCAGAGCGCCGCGCTCATCCTTCATTTTGCTTGCGGTCTGCCACGTACGGGTGATGACCTCACCGACACGGCCCATCGCCTGGGAGTCGGAACTCATCATACTGAAAATACCCATATCGTGCAGAACATCCTCTGCGGCGATCGTCTCCGGGCGGATACGGGAATCCGCGAACGCAACGTCCTCCGGGATGTGCTTGTCGAGGTGGTGGCATACCATCAGCATGTCAAGATGCTCATCAAGTGTGTTGACAGTGTAAGGCATTGTCGGATTCGTGGAGGAAGGCAGAACGTTCGGTGCAGCAGCAGCGCGGATGATGTCCGGTGCGTGGCCGCCGCCGGCTCCCTCGGTGTGGTACGTATGGATGGTTCTTCCGCCGATGGCCGCAAGCGTATCTTCGACGCATCCGCCTTCGTTCAAAGTATCGGTGTGGATGGCAACCTGGACATCGAACTCATCGGCAACGTTGAGGCAGTGGTTAATGACCGCCGGCGTTGCGCCCCAGTCCTCGTGGATTTTCAGGCCCATCGCACCGGCTTTGACCTGCTCAATCAACGGAGCCTCGTCGGAGCAGTTGCCCTTGCCGAGAAAACCAAGGTTCATCGGATATTCCTCTGCGGCTTTCAGCATCATGCGCAGATTCCACGGTCCCGGGGTACACGTCGTTGCGTTCGTGCCGTCCGCCGGGCCGGTGCCGCCGCCGATCATCGTGGTCACGCCGCTGTAGAGGGAGCAGTCAATCTGTTGCGGGCTGATAAAGTGGATGTGAGTATCGATGCCGCCTGCCGTAACGATCATACCCTCGCCGGCCAGAGCCTCGGTCGATGCGCCGACCGTCATGCCAGGAGTCACGCCGTCCATGACATCCGGGTTTCCGGCTTTTCCGATGCCGGCGATTTTTCCGTCTTTGATTCCGATGTCTGCTTTTACAATGCCTGTAGCATCCACGATCAGAGCGTTTGTGATGACAAGATCAAGGTCTCCGTCTCTGCTGCAGGTCTTAACGGACTGTCCCATACCGTCGCGGATGGATTTGCCGCCGCCGAATTTTACTTCATCGCCGTATGTGGTGTAGTCTTTTTCGACTTCAATCACAAGGCTGGTGTCGGCAAGGTGGACCTTATCGCCGACGGTCGGACCGTACATAGCGGCATATTTACTTCCGGAAATTTTTACACTCATTTTTGCTGTCCCTCCTTACAGAAATCCTTTTAACTTCGCGTTTTCCAGTGATGCGGCTTTCGTGTCAGCGGTAGCCTGTGCGCGGGTCAGGTCATTCAGACCGAAGACACGTTTTCTGCCGCCCATCTCGACGAGCTGCACCTCTTTTTCCTCGCCCGGCTCAAAACGGACCGAAGTTCCGGAAGGAATATCGAGGTGATAACCGTACGCCGTTTCCCGGTCAAAAGAGAGGCACCGGTTGACCTCAAAGAAATGAAAATGGGAGCCGACCTGAACGGGACGGTCGCCCTTATTTGCTACCATGACAGTGACTGTCTTTTTGCCTTCGTTTAATGTGATCTCGCGATCGGAAGCCATGATTTCACCGATTTTCATATGATGTCTCCTCCTTACTGAATAGGATTATGTACAGTTACCAGTTTGGTTCCATCTGGGAACGTCGCCTCGACCTGAACCTCGCCGATCATATCGGCAACGCCGTCCATGACATCGTCGCGGGTTAGAATCTTTGTGCCGAGCTGCATCAGCTCCACAACGGTCTTTCCGTCCCTTGCTAGTTCCAGAAGCTCGGAACTGATGTAGGCGAGTGCTTCCGGGTAATTCAGTTTCAGGCCGCGTGCTCTCCGCTCTTTGGCGAGATTACCGGCCATATGAAGCATCAGTTTTTCCTGTTCCTTGGGATTTAATCTCATGGTGTTCCTCCTTTTTTGCATAGAAAAAGAGCAGACCAGGGAGAAAACATTTCTGTTCAGACTCCTTTGTCTGCTCTTTCATATTTTATATCACGCATTATAACGGGTGTTTTTTATTTGGTCAAGAACTTTTTGCTATTTTTTTGATTGCTTTTTTCATGTACAGCAGAGGAAAAACCATAGAAAGCAAAGAAAAGAGGGGAAAATGCAGAAGAAAACAAAGAAAATCCTCTGAAATAAACAGTATATAACAGTTGACAACAGTAGCTGACTGTTATATACTGTTTATTGTAAAGGAGAAGAGAAACGATATGCATATTATTTTGAATCATTCCTCCATGGTGCCGATCTACGAGCAGCTCATGGAGCAGATCAAATCAGAAATTATCAATACAGCATTAAAAGAAGGAGAGGCGCTCCCATCCGTCCGTTCTCTGGCCGGGGAACTGCGGATCAGTGCGCTGACCGTCAAAAAGGCGTATGACAAGCTGGAAGAGGAAGGATTTGTTACAACGATTCACGGAAAGGGAACGTATGTAACGGCTTCCGACAAACAGCTCGCGCTGGAGGCAAGGCAGAGAGAAGCAGAGGCGGATTTTGAAAAAGCCATCGACCGTGCCCTTGCGATGGGAATGAGCCGGGAGGATATTCTGGAGACAGTAACCCTTCTTCTGGAGGAAAAATAAGGAATGCCGGAGCAGCGGCAGAAAGGAAGAGACAGACATGATAAAAATGCAGAATGTCAGAAAGGTGTATCCGGGATTTGATTTTGAGCTTTCTATGGAGATTCCGGAGGGAAGAATCACCGGACTGATTGGAAAAAACGGAGCCGGAAAAAGCACGGCGATCCGGCTGATGCTCGGCCTTGCAAAAGCAGATGGCGGAATAATCGAACTCTTTGGAAAACCGATCACAGAAATTATGGCAGAGGACCGGCAGAATATCGGCGTTTCGCTGGCAGAATCTGGATTTAACGGACAGTTTACCATCGTGGAAGTGGAGAAAATTCTGGCGAAAATGTATCCAAAGTTTGAGGAAAGCTGGTTCACCAGAGAGTGCCAGAAGCTGCATCTTCCGGAAGGAAAACAGTTCAAGGAATTTTCCAATGGAATGAAGGCGAAGCTGCGTGTACTTACCGCCCTGTCACACAAGGCACAGCTTCTGATCCTCGACGAGCCGACCGCAGGACTCGATGTGGAAGCGAGAAATGAGATTCTCGACCTGCTGCGCGAATACGCGGCCGAAGATGAGAGCCGGACGATCCTCATTACGTCCCACATCGCCTCCGATCTCGAGCATCTCTGCGATGACATTTATCTGATTCACGGGGGAAAACAGCTCCTGCACGAGGAGACGGATGTGATTCTCGAGCAATACGGTCTCATCAAGGCAGACGAGGCGCAGTATGCGGCGCTCGACAAAGAATATCTGCTCGATACCCAGAAAGAACCGTATGGCTATGCATGCCTTACCAACGACAGAAAATATTACGAAGAAAACGTTCCCGACCTTGTAGTAGAGCGGGCCGGAATTGATGATGTAATTTTGATGATGACAGGAGGAGAAAAAAGATGAGTGGATTATTAGAGAAAGATATCTGTCTGCTGTTAAAAGGCCATCGCAACACGATGATCCTTTTCCTTATGATCTGTGTATTCCTCGGACTTAGCCAGACGGACACCTTTATTCTGGGCTATTTTCCGTTTCTGATGATCGTTCTGCTGATCGGAACGCTTTCCTGCGATGAAGCGGATAACGGACTGCCGTTCCTGTTCACACTCCCGATTGACCGGAAACTGTATATCCGCGAAAAATACCTGTTCTGCGTGGCCGGAACCGTAGTATCGTTTGTCCTCGCCTGGGCGTTATACCTGGTATCCCTGCTGGTGCACGGCGTTTCGAATGTATCTGGTGTTCTCTCGGAAAATGCGGGAATGATACCGGTCTTTCTGGCGGTATTTTTCATCACCATTTCCATCATGATTCCGGTGCAGATCAAATGCGGAGCAGAAAGCGCACGGGTCATGATGGCAGGAATCTGTTTTCTGTTTGCCGGTGTGATTCTGTTTGTGCAGAAAGTCGCAGGAGAAGCGACACTGGATCAAATCACGGAGCTGATTGGCACCATTACGGGCACAATTCCGGGCCAGGCAGGAATTTTTACTGCAGGCATCGTGGTTTTGCTGATTTCGTACCGGATCAGTGTAGGATTTATGGAGAAACAGGAATTTTAGAAAAAACGAAAGACGTCAGATTTCATTTTAAAACGTGAAATCTGGCGTTTTTGCTGTGATAAAATTTGCAGAAACTTGAAAAAAATGGCATTGTATGGTATTCTTTACAGGATGTTGCTTAAAAATTATATAAGAAGAAACAGAGGAAAAAATGAAAAAATTATTTGCACAGATTGTGAAATTCGGTATCGTCGGCTTCATCAGCTTTGGTATTGATTACGTGACCGGACTGATCGTTCTGAACCTTGTTATGGCGCTGACCTCCAGTTCATATTTTGAAATGGCATCGCTTGTCGGTTCTGTTGTCGGATTTACTGTGTCCGTCATCGCTAATTACATTTTAAGTTTCAAATTTGTCTTTGAGCGAAAAGAAGACCTGAACAAAAAAGTCGAATTCATTACCTTCGTCGTCCTTTCCCTGATCGGAATGCTGCTGAACAGCTTCCTGATCTGGATTGTAGTAGGACCCATCTACCGGGGGAGCACTGCACTGCAGCAGCACATCGGCTACAACCTGATTTACACCATTGCAAAAGTCTTTGCAACTGCGGTTGTCATGGTGTACAACTTTATTACCAGAAAAATCTTTCTGGAGAAGAAATGATTCTGAAAAAAATCTGAAAAGAAGGCAGCGGAGAAAAACGCTGCCTTCTTTTCAAAGAAAGATAAAAAGGAAAGGCTGGTGAAGAGAGAATGAACCTTCCCATTCAACTACAGGCAGGATTGTACCTGTATCTGATCTGTATTAATATGATCACCATAGCAGTCTATGGCATCGATAAACGAAACGCTGTGCATGGAAAATGGAGAATCCGTGTCTCGACGCTTCTTACCCTGGCCGCAGTCGGCGGTTCGGCAGGAGCACTGCTGGCGATGCACCTGTTCCATCACAAGACAAGAAAAAAGAAGTTTACCATCGGCGTTCCACTGATGCTGCTGGTGCAGATCGCGCTTTTTTTCTTTCTTGTGAAAGCAGATTTTTCGATCTCAATCTGAGAAAGAAAGGTGATGAAAATGGAAATGAGCCGTCCAGTCCTTCGGTGGCTATGCAGACGCACAGCTTAGCCGCCTGCAAAATGCGTTGGCGCGCGGTACTTTCTTGCAGAGTGAGAAAGAACAGCATATTTATGAAATGCTTTTAGATATGTAAAAACATCTGTCCAATAGGGCAGATGTTTTTACGTGTGCCATTATTGTGACAGATGATATAATATTATGATAAAAAGCGGCGAAAAGGTAAGATACATATAAAATGATCAAAAGGAGAAAGAATGGGAACTGATCATAAAGAAAAACTGATTCGAGTGTTACAGATTTTAGAGGAAACAGATGAAAAAAGTCCGATGAATGCGACACAGATTTTGAAATATCTGGAAGAGGAATATCAAATAGAACAGGTCGATCGCCGTTCTGTTTATCGTGATATTAAAATGCTGCAATTTTGTGGTTATGAAATATATCAGTGTGCGGATAAAAAGATGGGCTGGTATATGAAAAAACATATATTTTCGGACTGGGAAATTAAAATTATGTTGGATGCAGTACAGCAGGCAAGATGCATTTCTGCAAAGGAAGCAAAGGAATTGAAAGAACGACTATTGGATCTTACAAGTAAGAGAAGTCGAAGCAGATTTTGTCATATGATGACACCCAAGGCAGGAAACATGGATTCTGATAGGGAAACAGGATACTACATTGAAACAATGCTGGAAGCTATGTATCTCCATAAAAAAATTGAATTTCAATATACAGAAGTAAATGAGAAGTTGCAAAAGGTGCTTCGAAGAGAAGGAAAAAAATATTCGCTTAATCTTTATGAAATATATTGGTCTGATAATACCTATTATTTAATCGGGGCACATGATCATTATGATAGACTTACAAGTTATAGGCTTGATCGAATTGAAAATCTGGAGATATCACAGAGTGACGCGATTGACGCTGTAGAAAAAATAGGCCCAAATCCCGAACTTATTATTCGGAAATATATTGAAGAAAGTGTAAACCATTTCCTGGGGGAAACCGTAAGAATAGAAGTGGAATATAAACCAGAACCGGCGACAAATGCAATTCTCTATGATTTTGTTGGGAAAAATGTATCGGTCCAAAAACTGGAAAATGGAAATTGCAGAGCCGTTTTTTATAAAATGAACAGTGTAACTTTACTTGGATGGTTCATGAAATATATGGATAAGTTTATGGTTATAGAACCACAAATGCTGCGGGAAAATATAAAGACAAAATTGGAGAATACATTGGAAATAATGAATAATATAAATGGATCACAATAATACAGGACAAAAAAATATGATAAAACAAACTTTATGAAAACCAGGAGGAACTATATTGGAAAAAGATTTAAAAATGGAAGTATTTGCGTCAGTAGATACTGTAAAACCGGTAGAATTTCATGTTTATGAACTTCATGTACAAAAAATAGGAAATACATATTCTATTATCAGAGGGGCAGCCTGGAAATTACGAAACTGGAATCAGGCAGGCGTATTTGAAGATGGAAACAAAATCTATGCGACGGAAAAACTGCAAGAGAAAATCCCAAATGCTGATTTTACAGTCGAATATGAGGGATCACGAGAACTGCCTGTTTTAGAAAACAGAAGAATCTATCAGGAACTTATCAAATACTGGATCACACAAAAACTATCCCAAATTTTAATTTTTGGAAAATACAGAAAATATTCCTGTAAAAGTAATGTGACAAGTAAGTGGATTATGACAAATCAGGGATTTGAGACGTTTTCGTCAGGAAACAGAGAAATTAGTCTGGAACGGAAATATAATTTCTGGGTTACTATTATGGATGATGAAAAAGCATATCTGAGAATTGATACCAGCAGTCTTTTTTTCATCGAATCAAACTGTAGCTGATTATCTGGAAAAAGGACTAAATCTAATTGGTCAGGAAGTAAAAAATGACTGGGCAAAGAATAATCAGACAGGCATTCTGACAGAAATCTGTGATTTGACCGTAACGGATAAACTGGATTTTGCAGATAGTCTAAAGGCGTATTATATCCAACGAAATGAAGCATACAGGGTAGAGAATATTTCTGATGATACCAGGATGGTTAAGGTGGCACTTCAGACGGGAATAGAATTACCTTATTATCCGCAGGCATTAAAACCAGTATTGACAAGAGAAACGGTAAGCCGTATGGATGCAGCTTTTTCTATGCGGACAGAGTCCTTGGTAAAACGGAATATGAAGACCAGAGTACTTTTAGACCAGGATTTTATACAGGATATTGGAACGATTGAGCCACTTGACGGAATGAAATTTGAAACAGATCCATGTACAGTAGAGAAAATTGGCTATAAGAAAGGTAAAGTTAAAGAACCGCTGTTAGTTTGTGGAAAAGATAAGGCTCTTAAATGCGGCGAAGAATTTAAAGTATTCAACTACGGTTTTTATCGAAAGACGGAAAAAGAAATAAAAATAGGATATTTGTATCCGAGAAATTCCTATGATTTGATGAAGGCAGTTGTAAATGGGATTTATACCTTTGCGAAACTTGGAAAGTATCACGGGGAAAAGGATTTATATACCATGGCGGGACTGCTGGATCTGGATGTAAAGGCAATGGTACGGGAAGAATATGAGTTGGGAGATATTACAGATTATAAAAGAGCTGCCAATAAATTGCAGAAGATAGAAGGAATCGATCTGGTCATTGCACTTGTACCAGATGGGATGGAGGAAGATGGACCGTACAATCCGTTTAAAACTATTTGGGCAAAGGCTAATATCCCGTCACAGATGATCAGTATGAAAACAGCAAAATTGTTCGCTGAGGAAGCAAAAGAAGGGAATAAGGCAAAAAATAGTTCAAGATATTACCTTCATAATATAATTCTTGGAATTCTTGGAAAAACAGGCGGGATTCCATGGGTTGTAAAAGATATGCCTGGCAATGTGGATTGTTTTGTAGGTCTTGATGTTGCGACGATAGCAAAAGGAATTCATTATCCTGCCTGCTCGGTTGTGTTTGACAAATATGGCCGTCTGCTTGGATTTTATAAACCGGCAGCACCACAGCAGGGAGAAAAAATTACTACCAGGATTCTTCAGGATATTTTTGATCAGGTGATTTTTGCATATGAAGACCGTTTTGGTGAAATGCCGAAGAACATTGTGATTCATCGAGATGGATTCAGCAATGAAGATGATGAATGGTATAAAAATTACTTTGCGGCCAAGGGAATTATGTATAATATTATTGAAGTAAGAAAAAATATCAGCAGTAAACTGATATTCTGGCAGAATGGGCAGATAGAGAATCCACCGATGGGATACTGTGTTTATAACGCAGACAAAGGATATCTTGTGACGACAAATATGAAAAATAAAAAAGGATCACCGAATCCCATTTTGATTGAGAAAAAATGTGGAAATCTTTCTATGGCTGATATTTTGACACAGGTGCTTTATCTTTCGCAGTTACACGTGGGGTCAACACAAAAAATGCGGCTTCCTATTACGACTGGATATGCGGACAAAATTTGTAAGAATAGAGAATTTGTTCCGGAAGGAAAGATGGACGATCGGCTATTCTTTTTGTGAAAAATAAAACATAGATAAAAATGAGACGACAGGGATTCTGGAGTTTTTTTAGGAAAAATGCTATAATAGTCTGCAAAGAGACATCCCATAAGAAACCAAGGAGGATTTTGAAATGAACAGTATTTTTCACAGAATCAGTGTTAGAAAATATGAAGACAAGCCGGTTGAAAAAGAAAAAATTATGCAGATCTTAAAAGCAGGCATGCAGGCTCCAAGCGCGTGCAACCAGCAGCCGTGGGAATTTTATGTGGTAACGGATAAGAAAAAAATTGAGGCGCTTTCTAAAATGACACCGTACACCGGCTGCGCGGCAAAAGCTCCGGTTGTGCTGGTATCGGCATATCGCCTGGAAGGTCTTGTCGCTCCAGCATTTGCGCAGATCGATATGTCGATTGCCCAGGAAAATATCTGGCTGGAAACGGATGCGCTTGGCCTTGGCGGCGTATGGTTCGGCATTGCACCAAATGAAGAAAATATGGAAAAAGTAAGAGTTCTGCTGGGACTGCCGGAAGAAGTTCATGTCTTTGCGCTGTTTGCTCTTGGCTATCCTGCCGAGCACAGAGAGCAGCAGGACCGCTTTAAACCAGAACGGATTCATTTTATCGATGAATAAAACAAAGAAGCCGGCAGACCGCCTGATTTTCCATGTAGATGTCAACAGCGCCTTTTTATCCTGGGAGTCCGCGCGGCGGATGAAAGAGGGGCTGCCGGATCTGCGGGACATTCCCGCCTGCATCGGCGGTGATCCGGCAAAAAGGACGGGTATCGTTGTAGCAAAGTCGATTCCGGCGAAAAAATGCGGTGTCCAGACCGGCGAGCCTGTGGCAATGGCACTGCGGAAATGCCCGAATATGGTTATTGTTCCCAGTGATTTCGATCTTTATGTCAAGTGCTCCCGGGCCTTCAAGAAAATCTGCGCATCCTACACTCCGGTCATGGAGTCTTTCTCGATTGACGAAGTGTTCCTTGATATGACGGGAACCTCTCTTTTGTACCCGGATCCGATCGCGGCAGCACATGAAATTAAAGACCGGATTTCCGACGAGCTGGGATTTACGGTAAATGTCGGCATTTCCACCAATAAACTCCTGGCCAAAATGGCGTCCGATTTCGAAAAACCGAACAAAGTGCATACCCTGTTTCCAGAAGAAATCCCTGCGAAGATGTGGCCTCTTCCGGTACGCGAGCTTTTGTTTCTCGGCAAAGCGTCCGAAAAGAAGCTGACCGAGGCCGGAATCCGCACGATCGGAGATCTGGCACATGCATGGGAAACTGATATTCAGACCCTGATTGGCAATAAAAACGGCCATCAGCTGTACCAGTACGCCCACGGCATCGACGATTCCCCCGTAAAAGCACAGCCCGATGAGGCGAAAGGCTTCAGCGCAGAGACGACCTTTAACGAGGACATCGTCTCTATCGAACAGGTCGACCCGATTCTTCTCGCCCAGTGTGACATCGTGGCCGCCCGCATGCGTCGGAAAAAGAAAAAATGCACCTCCGTTTCCATAACCTTCCGCACCCTCGATTTCCGAAACCGCTCACACCAGACAAAACTTCCAAATGCGACCGATATCACAGATGAAATCTACCGCTGCGCCAAACAGCTCTTCCGCGAATCCTGGAAAGGAGAGCCCCTCCGCCTGATCGGTGTCTCCGTAACCGGCCTTACCGAAGACGATTTCGAACAGCTCTCCCTCTTCGAAGATCCCGAAAAGAAGGAGAAAAGCCGTAAACTCGATGCCGCCCTCGACGCAATCCGCCAGAAATACGGCAACGACAAAGTCACCCGCGCAAGCATCCTGAACGGAACACAGGGAATTGCAAGAAAAGCGAAGGCACAGATGAAAAATGATGCGGAAAACTGAAAAATAATCTTCAAAGAAGGCAGCGGAGAAAAACGCTGCCTTCTTTGAAAATAAAGCAAAACAACGATAATATTCGGAAAAATGAAAATACAACAATTGATATATTTCTGAAAATAAGATATAATAATCGGAAAGAAGCACACTGGAAAGGAGGAAACGAATGAAAACATGCAAGGAAATGGCAAAGCTATGGGGCGTTACGGAACGCACTGTAACAACTTTCTGCAAAACAGGTAAAATTCCAGGAGCCGTAAAAGAAGGAAAAAGCTGGCGCATTCCGGATGAGGCAGAAAAACCAGTGGATGGCAGAATACTGTCAGGAAAGTATGTAAAAAAAGAGGAAAAAGAAGCAAAAAAACCACTTCCGATAGGAATATCTGATTACGTACGGGCACAGTCGGAATATTATTATGTGGACAAGACAGGAATGATCAAAGAATTTCTGGATCGAAAACCACTGGTATCACTGTTTACGCGGCCGAGACGATTTGGAAAGACGTTGAATATGGATATGCTTCGCGTTTTCTTTGAAATTTCCGATACAGATACCAGCCAGTATTTCCGAGACAAAGAAATCTGGAAATGTGGAGAAGAATACCGAGAGCATCAGGGAAAATATCCGGTTATTTTTCTGACGTTTAAAGATATAAAATTTGCGTCCTGGGAACTGACTTTTGCAAAAATTGCAGAGCTGGTACAGGAAGAGTTCGGCAGACATAAGGAATTGGGGATGAGTGAGAAACTGGAACCATACGAGAAGGATTATTTTCGGAAAATACTGGCAGGTCAGGCGAATGAAGTAGAGCTCTCCTCGTCTCTGCAGAAACTTTCCAAAATGCTTCATGAACATTATGGAAAAGCACCGATCATTATGATCGATGAATATGATGCACCGATTCAGGAAGGCTATTCGAAAAAGTTTTATGAAGAAATTGTTGGATTTATGTGGAATTTCTTTTCCGGCGCATTCAAAGACAACCGGCATCTGTCGTACGGTTTTTTAACTGGAATTCTGCGGATTGCACAGGAAAGTATATTCAGTGGTCTGAATAATCCGACGGTAAATTCCATTCTGGATGAGACATACGATAAATACTTTGGATTTACCCGTGCAGAAGTCCATAAAATGCTGCGGGATTACGGTGCTCTCGAAAAAGAAGCAGAGCTTAAAACCTGGTATGACGGATATCTTTTTGGCGCAGAAGAAGTTTACAATCCCTGGTCCGTGGTCAACTATATTGCACAGGGGTGTATTCCAAAGGCATATTGGGTAAACACCGGAAAGAATGAAATTCTGGAAGAAGTTCTGAAGGCAGCGACAGAGGATGTCATAGAGAAATTGTATGCATTGCTGCAGGGAGAGCGAGTGGTTGCGAGAATCGATCAAAATGTAGTTTACCGGTCTCTGCTGGAAGAACCCTCCAGTATTTACAGTCTGCTTCTGGTTGCTGGATATCTGAAAACACCAAAAAAGGAGTTGCAGACAGACGGATCGTATCTGTGTGAGGTATCCATTCCCAACTGGGAGATTGCGGCAGTTTACAAAGCAGAGATTTTATCCCATCTGCTGCAGATTGGAGCAGTAACCAGAACGACAGCAGACCGGATTGCGGAAAGCCTGTATACGAATGATGTGAAAAAACTGCAGAGTGCGATTGCAGAGTATATGGACAAGTCGATCAGTTTTTACGATGCGGGCGCAGAAGGTTTTTACCATGGACTGGTACTGGGACTGATTGCATTGCTGGATCAACAGTATAAAATCACATCCAACCGGGAATTCGGAGAGGGACGGTACGATATCAGCCTGTTCCCGCGAGAACTCCGGTATCCTGGCATTCTGATGGAACTAAAATGGAAAAAGGGGATTACAGAAGACACACTGAAAAAATTAGCGAAAGAAGCATTAAACCAGATTGAAACACAGCGATACGATGCAGAAATGCGGCAGGAAGGGGTTACGGAAGTCATCAAACTTGGAATCGCCTTTTCTGGAAAAAATGTAAAAATTTGGACGGTATAAAAACAGGAGAAGACAAAACAGGGGGAAGCAAAATGAAAAAATTAACAACGGCAAAGATATGGCAGTTCGCAGCAGGCCAGTTTGGATGGGCGCTGCTGTCTGGTATCATATCGAACTGGCTGGTGTACTTTTATCAGCCGGATGAAACCGCAATCAGCCAGGGACAGACGGTATTCATTCCGCAGGGGCTGGTGATTTTCGGGGTTTTTACCATTATTGGAGGAATTACAGCTTTCGGAAGAATTTTCGATGCATTCACTGACCCGATGATTGCGTCCTGGTCAGACCGGTGTACTTCGAAAAATGGACGGCGGATCCCGTTTTTAAAAGGCGCGGCTCTGCCGCTGGCACTTTCCACGGTGCTGGTGTTCTGGTCACCGGCGAATGAAAACAGCTGGATCAATGCTGCGTTCTTATTTGTGATGATTCTGGCATACTATCTTTCGATCACGGCATATTGTACCCCATACAATGCTCTGATTCCGGAGCTTGGCCACACACAGCAGGAACGCCTGAACATATCCACCATCATTTCCTTTACCTTTATCGCAGGAACAGCCGTGGCCTATCTGGCACCGACGATCTGGGGTGCGTTGATTCCTTCCTTTGGAAGAGTAAATGCGATCCGGGTCACCTTCACAGCCATGGCGCTGGCAGCTTTCGTATGCATGCTCGTGCCGGTATTCTGTATTCGGGAAAAAGATTACGTAGATACCGTTCCTTCGAAGGATTCCGCCTTCCGTTCCCTTGCGGCAACCTTTCGAAACGGAGAATTCCGAAAATTCGTGGGATCCGATATCTTTTAATGGATCGCACTTACCATGTTCCAGACGGGCCTTCCGTTTTTCGTTACCAGCCTGCTGAAACTCCCGGAGACGATGACAACACTGTATTTTGTGGGAATGACCGCACTGTCGCTTGTCTTTTACGTTCCGGTCAACAAGCTGACACCGAAACTGGGCAAGAAAAAGATGATTCTGTTTGCCTTTGCTGTTTTCAGCCTTGCATATTTTTACACAGGCTTTATGGGAAACATCCCGTTCATTCCGGAAGCCGTACAGGGTCTGATTCTGACAGTCGCGGCAGCACTTCCCATGGCGATTTTCGGTATTCTGCCGCAGGCGGTTGTCGCAGATATTGCACAGAGCGATGCGGTTACCTCGGGAAGCAGCCGCGAGGGAATGTTCTACGCAGCCAGAACTTTCGCCTTCAAGCTGGGGCAGAGCCTTTCCATGCTGATCTTTACGGCGGTCTCCACCATTGGAAACGGCAGTGGAGCCGGATACCGGATTGCGGCATTCGGTGCAGCTGTATTCTGCGGCGCAGGCGGACTGATACTGATGTTTTACGATGAGAAAAAGATTAACTGCGTGATCAACGGAAAAGCATAGGTCAGTACTCAGCACGGCGGCCTTTTTTATCTCGAAATCAGCTCCTCCGCATGCTTTAATGCATCCGAAATATTCGAACAGAAATTTTCTTCCCCGACAAGCTCCACAAAGCCGGATTTTTTCATCACCTTCATCGGCTGCTCATTCACATGAGAGAAGACGAGGGTGATCCCTTTCGATTCGCAGAGCTTCGTCAGATTCTGGAGTGCATTCATGGCTGTACTGTCGATCGCCGGTACGCTCCGCATCCGGAGAACGAGACATTTTGTGAAATCCTTTACCACGATGTGCTCAATCGCATCCGCCGCGCCAAAGAAGAGCGGTCCTGTGATCTCGTATACACGGATTTCCAGCGGCAGCTTCTGCAGATGTTCATCCACCGCCGGGGAATCATCGTCTACATAGACCCAGCTGTCGGCGTGTGTTTCCTCGCTCATCCGCTTGATGAAAAGCAGGCAGGCCAGAACCATGCCGATCTCGATTGCGACAACGAGGTCAAACACAACGGTCAGCACAAACGTAGTAAAAAGAACGATAATATCACTCTTCGGAGCCGTGCGTACAAGATGCACGAAGGTTCTCCACTGGCACATATTGTAGGCAACAAGGAACAGAATCGCGGCAATCGTCGGCATCGGAATCATGCCCGCAAACGGCATCAGCACAACAAGAACGATGACGAGCGTAATGGAATGCACTATACCCGCAACCGGCGTGCGTCCGCCGTTTTTGATATTTGCCGCCGTTCTGGCAATCGCTCCCGTAGCCGGAATACCGCCGAAAAGCGCAGAAGCAATATTTCCGGCACCCTGTGCAATCAGCTCTGTATCCGAACGATGCTTGCTGTTGATCATGCCGTCCGCAACAACACAGGAGAGAAGCGACTCAATCGCCGCAAGCACCGCGATCGTAAACGCATTTGGAATCGCCGACTGAATCAGTTTCATGTCAAAAACCGGCAGATGAAGCGTCGGAAGCGCATTGCTGATTGTGTACAGATTTCCAATCGTAGAAACGTGCAGCGGCAGAAACTGAACCATCAGAATACCGACAATAACAGCAATCAGCGATCCTGGGATTCTCTTGAAAATAAGCGGAGACACGATCAGAATAGCAAGGCTGACCCCGCCGACAATCAGAGCATCCGGTGAAATCGTGGAAAAATTCTCCGCAAATGCCTTCAGTTTTTCCATCGTTTCAATCGGCTTTACCCCGTCAGGATACGTAACACCGCAGAAATCCTTTAACTGTCCGATCACGATTGTCACCGCAATACCGGAAGTAAAACCCGTTGTAATCGTATAAGGAATAAACTTGATCAGACTTCCAAAATGACAGAAGCCCATGATAATAAGGAAGACACCGGCAAGAATGGTCGCCGTCATCAGCCCCTCGAGGCCGTCCCGCGCGACAATACCGGCAACAATCGTAGCAAACGCGGCCGTCGGACCGGCAATCTGGACACAGCTTCCGCCGAGCGCGGAAATCACAAAGCCCGCCACAATCGCGGTGAAAATACCAGCCTCCGGTCCCACGCCGGAAGCAAGAGCCAGTGCAATAGAAAGAGGAAGTGCAATGATCGCAACGATGATACCGGCAGTCACATCTTTGGCAAACTGCGCGCGGTCATAGGACTTCAGAGAAGTGAGTAGCATTGGTTTGAACGAATTCATTTGAAAAGCTCGCTTTCTGTATTAGATTTGTATTACTGCTAGAACAACTTTCCAAGTATAGCATAAGAGACGGGGAGCAGGAAACCCAAAAAGGAATTGTTTGTCTTTCTATACAATCATGTTATGCATGACATTGCACACAGCAGGCAGAAAAATCCGAATGGAAAATTTTTCTGTTACTTTTTTGATTTTTTCAGTGACTTTCCTCTATGATCTATGGTACACTAATCCATGCGCGTTAAAAACGAGAATAGAATATCAAATGGAGGAAATCTCAAAATATGAGCAAAAAGAAAGGCGAAGGCCTGAAATCATTCAACAGGGGATTTAACGTGCCGGATACCTACATTATCATCTTTTTTGTGGTAGTTATCGCGGCCGTCATGACCTTCCTCGTCCCGAAAGGCTATTACGAGACGGAGGATGTCACATACCTGATGAACGGGGTAGAAAAGACCCGTACCGTCATCAAAGACGGAAGCTTCCAGTATCTGACCGATGCTGCAGGAAAACCGGTCACAGAAGGTGTTGCATTGTTCAGCGGCGACGGTGGAACCGGATTTTTCAATTATATGTATAACGGAATTATCAGCAGCTCCGCCATCGAAATCATCGCATTTCTGATGGTAGTCGGCGGCGCTTTCGGTATCATGATCCGCACCGGAGCCGTTGAAGCCGGTCTGATCGGCCTGATCCGTAAAGCAAAAGGAGCCGAAAAACTGCTGATCCCGGTCCTTTTCGTCCTGTTTTCCCTCGGCGGAGCCGTGTTCGGAATGGGAGAAGAGGCCCTTCCGTTCACCATGATCCTCTGCCCGCTGTTCGTCGCTGTCGGATACGACACCGTCATTGCCGTGCTTGTTACGTACGTGGCAACACAGATCGGCTTCGGATCTTCCTGGATGAACCCGTTTTCCGTCGGAATCGCACAGGGAATCGCCGGCGTTGACGTCTTCTCCGGCGCAGGTTTCCGTATGGTGATGTGGGTCGTATTCACCGCTCTTGGCTGCGGCATGACCATGTTCTATGCAGCAAAAGTCAAAAAGACCCCGGAAATTTCCGTTGCTTACGAAAGCGACCAGTATTTCCGTGATCAGAACGAAAAAACAGGCATCGACGAGGGCCATTCCTTCGGCATCGGCCATATCTTAGTTCTGGTAACACTGGCCGTTACCGTTGTCTGGGTCATCTGGGGCGTTATGGCAAAAGGCTATTACATGGCCGAAATCGCAACCCAGTTCTTCATCATGGGAATTGTGGCAGGTGTCATTGGTGTCATTTTCCATCTGAACAATATGAAAGTAAATGACATTGCCGTTTCCTTCAAAGACGGCGCAAAAGACCTGATCGGCGCAGCACTCGTTGTTGCGATGGCACAGGGCATCATGCAGGTGCTCGGCGGTTCTGATCCGACCACCCCGACCGTTATCAACACCATTATGTACGGCATTTCACAGGCCCTGGCCGGTCTTTCCGGTGCAGCCGCAGCCGTGCTGATGTATGTGTTCCAGTCGGTCTTCAACTTTTTCGTCGTATCCGGCTCCGGCCAGGCGGCGATCACCATGCCGATCATGGCACCGCTCGCGGACCTTCTCGGCGTATCCCGCCAGACATCCGTCCTTGCGTTCCAGCTCGGTGATGCCTTCACAAACCTGATCGTCCCGACCTCCGGCTGCCTGATCGGCTCCCTGGCGATTGCAAAAATCGAGTGGTCGAACTGGATCAAATTCATGTGGAAATTCTTAGGGATACTGATGATTGGAGCAGTCATTACGATTCTGATTGCGGTTGCCATTGGATTTTAAGAGGAGTGAGAGAAAATGATATTATTTCAGAACATAGACGTCTATGCGCCGGAATACCTCGGAAGAAAAGACGTTCTTACTGTGTATGATAAAATTGTCAAGATCGCAGATGCCGGCACGATAACGGCAGACGGCCTGCTCTCTGGCGCGGAGACCGTAGACGGAACCGGACTTGTCCTGACACCTGGCTTTGTTGACTGCCATGTTCACGTGCTCGGCGGAGGCGGTGAGGGCGGCTTTGCCAACCGCACCCCGGAGGCGACGATGGAAGGCCTGAACAAGTTCGGTGTGACAACCGTTGTCGGCTGCCTCGGAACTGACGGCATTGGCCGTGACATGTGCGCGCTCGTGGCAAAAACAAAAGGCCTCCGGGAGCAGGGCATGTCCGCCTGGTGCTACACCGGCAGCTACCAGGTTCCGGTGCGCACACTGACGGATGGAATTACAAAAGATATCATGATGATCGAAGAAATCATCGGAACCGGCGAAATCGCCATCTCGGACCACCGATCCTCACAGCCGACCTTCGAAGAATTCGCACGGCTGGCAGCAGACACGCGCCTCGGCGGTGTTCTTTCCGGGAAAGCGGGAGTGATCAATGTCCACCTTGGCGACGGTGCAAGATGTATGGAGCTGATCGAACGCGTCATCAGCGAAACCGAAATCCCGGCCAGCCAGTTCCTCCCGACCCATGTCAACCGGAACGAGAAGCTGTTCCAGAAGGCAATTGAATACGCCGTAAATGGCGGTGCGGTCGATTTCACCGGAAATGAAGAGATCGATTACTGGGAAACTGTCTGTGATGAAGTCCGCGTGTGCAAAGGAATCCGCCGCATGCTGGATGCAGGCGTGAACCCGAAACACATCACCATCTCATCCGACGGTCAGGGCAGTCTGCCGATCTTTAATGAGAAGGGAGAATTCCTGCGGATGGGCATGGGCCAGTCGAGCTGTTTGCTGAAAGAAGTAAAAGAATGCGTGGAGAAAGCGGGAATTCCGCTGGAAACCGCAATTTCGACGATTACGGCAAACCCGGCAGAGATCCTGTCACTGAAAGGAAAAGGAAAAATCCAGGAAGGGTTTGATGCAGATCTTTGCGTACTGGATCAGGGATTAGAGATTCAGGAAGTGATTGCACGGGGGAAGAGCGTGTATCGGAAATAGAAGAGAGATTAGAGAAGAGGTTACGGCTTGCGTGGAGCTGTAGCCTTTTCTTTTTGGAATGGTATTTTAGGTAACAGTACGCTATAATCATATTAAGCATATTTCAAAATAAGAAAGGCCCAAAGAGACGGTAATGGATGAAATCAGAAAAAGTACAGATAACAGATGTTCAGAATATGAAACGTTATTATTTGTAAGGGATAAACTGCGAAAAGAAGCGTATGCCTGGAAGAACAGATATCTGGCTGAATTTGGCGATCTGATTACAGCGGTATTTGAACAGAAAATAGCCTGCATCAAAAAGAAAAAGTCCATATCTTTCTGCCAGATGGCTGTCAATCGTGGAAAACCGGTGGATCAGGCGGAACTGCAGAACTATCTGTCACAGGAAATGAAAGAGTACAATCGAAAACTTTCTGAAATGATACAGGAAAATGAGATTGCACACAGTGGAGAAATCATCAGCGAAGAAACCGCGGCAAAAATAAAAAAATTGTACTACAGACTTGCAAAGCAGATTCATCCAGATATGAATCCGAAAACAAATGAGATACCGGAACTAAAAGAATTATGGCAGAGGATTGTAGTTTCTTACCGTGCAAATGATCTGGAGGAGCTGGAAGAGGCGGAAATTTTGGTAAATAAATTTCTGGCAGACCATCATTTAGATGGGAATGAAATCAAAATACAGGATATCGACACAAAGATAGAAAAATTAAAAGAGCAGATTCAGAAGATCAAAGAGACGAATCCTTACCAATATCGATTCCTTCTGCAGGATCAGGAAGCGGTTCAAAACAAGAAGCGGGAGTTACAAAAAGAACTGGAAGAATATAGGATATATGAGCAGGAGCTGGATCAGCTTCTGGAACAGATGATGAAAAATGGGGTGAGTTTTCTATGGCGGATGAATTAGAGATTAACAAAGGCGAGGTAGTATCCCTGATCGACAATCATGAACTGGGAGAAATTTTAAAACCACTGGTTAGAGAAATTTATTTGTTTAATTCCTATGTGGCGGGAACGACACATCTGGAAGATCAGAGCGTGTTGGGTGAAATAAAAGAGGAAGATGATCTGCTTCTTCAGCGCGAGGACAATAGATTTGATCAGAATGCGATTCTGGTTCTTACGAACGAGAGGCGAAAACTGGGGTATATTCCGAAAAAAGATAATGTAGTATTTGCAAGATTGATGGATGCAGGGAAACTGCTGAAGGCAAAAATAACGACAATTGAGCATAGAGGGGATTTTACGGAAATTGGGATTGGGATCTATTTGGTGGATTTTTGAAAAATGGAGAGTAATTAAAAAATAGACAGGAACAGGAGAATATGTGGTGTCGGAGATAAAACTTTTTGAAATCGGAACTGTTGTGAAAGAGCGCACCTCTTCCACGGTAGTATTGGAGAAACAACTGCAAACAACGATAGAGCAGAACATGGAGACATTTTTCGGCGTTCGTTTTCTGAAAAGTGAATATATGATCACATCCGGAAGAATGGACAGCATCGGAATTGATGAAAATAATAGCCCAGTGATTTTTGAGTATAAGAGAAGCTCGAGCGAGAACGTAATTAATCAGGGATTATTCTATCTGGATTGGCTTCTGGATCACAAAGCGGATTTCAAACTGCTTGTGATTGAAAAATTGGGTATGGAAGTAGCAGACCAGATTGATTGGTCGGTGCCTTGTGTGATTTGTATTGCAAATGATTTTACGAAATACGACGTGCATGCAGTGAATCAGATGCAGAGGAATATCAAGTTGGTGAAATATCGGAAATACGGAGATGATTTGCTACTGTTTGAGCATTTGAATACTCCGGTGGCAAAGCCAGTAACGGAAACATCAACCATTTCAACAACAAGTAGTACATACACACAGAAAACACATTTAGAGAAGCTGGCATCAGCAAGCAGTCATTTCAAAACATTATATACGGCGCTTTGTGACTACATCGAATCGCTGGGAGACGATCTTGTTCCAAACCAATTGAAGCTGTATTTGGCCTATAAGAAAGTGCAGAACATTTTCTGCATTGAAATTTATAACAAACAGATCCTGCTCCGAATGAAACTCGACCCGGACACTGTTGAACTGGAAGAAGGATTCACAAGAGATACCCGCGGGATTGGACATTACGGAACGGGGGAGCTAGAAGTGTCAATCAAGACGGCAGAAGATTTTCAGAGGGCAAAGAAGCTGATTGATCGGGCGTATCAGGAGACGTTATAAAGCATGGTAAAAACTGGAAAATGATGAAAAAATTTGAATTGTAAAGTCAAATACGTTACAATTTAAAGTTAGAACAGAGAGGATGAAACGGTGAAAGAAGAAATAATACAAAACATAAATCAAGGGTTGGAAGCAGCCTATATCAATGGAAATCTTGCTTCAAATCTGGAATATAAACCGAGTTTTATATCAAACAATCCAGAAGAGGGTAAAAAAGTTATTTCTTCTATTGAGGAAGAGCTGCTTCGCTGTGAACAATTTCAGATTAGCGTGGCATTTATCACAATGGGAGGAATCACACCCCTGTTGCAGACGTTAAAAGAACTCGAACGAAAGGGAATCCCGGGGCAAATTCTTACAACAAACTACTTAGATTTCAGTGAGCCAAGAGCCTTGGCAAAGCTGAATGAAATGAAGAATATTACGCTAAAAATGTATGATGTGGAAGCTGCCGATAATGGATTTCATACCAAAGGATACATTTTCAAGAAAGAAGAAGTTTATAGAATTATCCTTGGTAGCTCCAATATGACAAGCGCAGCGCTTACCAGCAACATAGAGTGGAATACAAAGATTATATCGACTGAGCAGGGTGAAGTAGCAAGTGAGATTGTAAAAGAATTCAATTCATTTTGGAAGTCAGAGTATGCTTTGGATTTTGAAACCTTTTATGAAATTTACAAAGCACGCTACGAGATCATCAAACATCAACGAGAAGAGGCTAAAAAAGACAGGATTCCGTCTTTTGAAAAATATAAATTAAAGCCGAATTCCATGCAGGAAGAATTCATTGTTAATCTTCGAAAAATCATTGAAAAGGGTGAGAAAAGAGCATTATTGATTTCGGCTACGGGAACTGGAAAAACATATGCATCAGCATTTGCAATGCGTGAATTAGGTTTCAAGAGAGTATTATTTCTTGTTCACCGGGCGCAGTTAGCCAAACAAGCCAAGAAGTCTTTTGAGCGGGTGTTTAATAATTCCGTTTCCATGGGCATCGTAGGCGATGGAAAACACGAATATGACTGCGATTTTGTATTTGCTATGGTAGAGACGCTAAATAGAGATCAACATTTGTTCCAATATGAAAAAGATGCATTTGATTGTATCATTCTCGATGAAGCACACCATAGTCCAGCGAATACCTATCAGAAAGTAATGAACTATTTTGAACCACAGTTATTTTTAGGTATGACAGCTACGCCGGATAAACGGGATGATCATATAGAAGGGCGAAATGTCTATGAACTTTTCCATTATCAAATAGCACATGAAATTCGATTACAGAAAGCAATGGAAGAGCACTTGCTGTGTCCATTTCATTATTTTGGAATCAGTGATATTGCATTGATAGATGATAAAACATCTAAAGGAAAGAACCTTACAGAAAAAGATTTTAATCTTCTTACAAGTGAAGAACGCGTAGACCACATCATTGAACAGGCACAGTATTACGGCTATAGCGGAGAACGCGTGAAGGGACTGATTTTCTGCAGTAGAAATAAAGAATGCGAAACCTTGTCAAACATGTTCAATGAGCGTGGTTATAGAACACTTGCACTTAGTAATGAAACGCCGCAAAAGCTTCGAGAAACAGCATTTGAACGTTTGGCTATGAAAGAAGAGGATGCAACGGAGGAATTACAGCCCTTGGACTACATTTTCTCTGTAGATATTTTGAACGAGGGAATTGATATTGTTGAAGTCAATCAAGTCATTATGCTTCGTCCAACACAGTCACCCATTGTTTTTATCCAGCAATTGGGAAGAGGCTTGCGTAAGGCGGAAGGAAAAGAATATGTAGTGATTCTGGATTTTATCGGAAATTACAATAATAATTTTATGATTCCCGTCGCTTTATCTGGGGACAATACCTACAATGCGGATGTGATTCGGAAATATGTGATCAGTGGAAATAGTACCATTCCGGGAGCATCTACTATTCATTTTGATGAAATAGCAAAAGAAAAGATTTTTCATGCGATTGATTGCATCAAACCAAGCACCTTGAAAGAATTGATGAAAGAAGGATACGTTAATTTGAAAAACCGTCTCGGAAGACGTCCAATGCTTTTGGATTTTTATGAAAATGCGGAGATGGATCCTCTTGTAATTGTTAAGGAATACAAAACTTATTATTCTTTTGCAGAACAAATGGAGAAAAAGGAGCAGCTGTTTCGGCTGTCAGAACAGGAAAAGACAACACTGGAATATTTGTCAAAGACGATATTAAGCGGTGTAAGACCAGATGAATTGGAGATTTTGCGATTATTTTTAGAAAAAAATCAAATTACATATTCTGAAGTTATCGATAGCTGCAAAGAGCGATATGGTTATGAGATAACAACGCAAAAGATTGATCTTGCATGTGATGTTCTGAAAGGAAAATTTGTCACAAACAGCACGGAAAGAGAGAAGTTTTATCAGATTGATATTCTGGAAGCGGATGGAGAGAATCGTTTAAAGAGAATTTTAAGTTATACAGAACGCCTGGCACATAAGGATTTTTATGATCAGGTCCAGGACATTGTGGCTGTTGGTTTAGCCAGATATCAAGATAAGTACGCAAAACCATATAGAAATGGAGTGCCATTTGTACTTTATGAAAAATACTCAAGAAGAGATGTTAGTTTGCTTATGAATGCAGGCAAAGATTTGTCGTCAACAATGTATGGAATGTCGCAACTAGGAGACGATGTTTTCATTTTTGTCACGTATCATAAAGAAGAAAACACAGATGAAGAAAAAGAATATGTTGATGGAAAGCCTGATTATGCGGATGAATTCGTAGACAACGTAATTTTTAGATGGGATTCCCAAATTGATAAAAAGTTAGATGGTGCATATATGGATAAGGTTTTAAATACACCAAGAAAACATCTTTTTGTTCAAAAGACGGATGCAGAAAACAATTTTTTCTATATGGGAGAATTTGATGTCTTGGAGGCTCATGAAGCGGAAAAGAAAAATAATAGAGGCGTATTAAAACCGATTTGTAAATTAAAATTTAAAATGCAAACAGCAGTAAGAGAAGACTTATTGAGATATTTGCAGAGTGGAAAAACAATGGAGGAAAAGTAAAATGAAAACAATCAGAGTTGTTGCAGCAGTAATAAAAGCAGTAAATAAAACAGGAGAATCCATCATTTTTGTAACCCAGAGAGGTTATGGAGAATTTAAAGGCGGCTGGGAATTTCCGGGAGGAAAAATCGAAAAAGGTGAGACACCGCAGGAAGCTTTGAAAAGAGAAATTATGGAAGAGTTGGATACGGAAATAGAAGTGGGAGAATATATTGATACGATTGAGTATGACTATCCGGCGTTTCACCTTTCTATGGATTGCTTTTGGTGTGAAGTTTTAAATGGAGATCTTGTATTGAAAGAACACGAAGCGGCAAAGTGGTTGACGAAAGAAAAACTGAACGAAGTAGAATGGTTACCTGCAGATATTACATTGATAGAGGAAATTAGAAAAGGAATGTAGGAACAGAAAATTAGGATATATTTCACGAAAAGTGCTGTCGAGTAGAAAAATGAGTGAGGGTGGAAAGAAACTATGACCTTGGAGCAAACAAAAAAATTTACAGAGCAGGACGAAAATACACTGCAATATTATAATCAAAATGCGACTAAATTTATTGAAAATACAAAGAGTGTTGAGTTTCATTCCGTACAGGATAAGTTTCTTTCCTACCTTTCGGCCGGCTCTTATATTTTGGATTTTGGCTGTGGATCCGGACGCGATAGTAAATATTTTCTGGAAAAAGGTTATCGTGTCGATGCGGTAGATGGATCGGAAGAAATTTGTAAAATTACCAGAGAATATGTCAAAATTGAAGTGAAAAAAATGTTATTTTCGGAACTTTCGTTCGTAAATAAGTATGAGGGGATATGGGCGTGTTCTTCTATCTTACATCTTTCGAAAGACGAATTACAAGATGTTCTATATAAAATGATGCGTGCCCTAAAGAAAGAAGGATATATTTATACTTCCTTCAAGTATGGAGAATATGAGGGATATCGTGAAGAACGATATTATACCGATTTTACAGAAAATTCTTTTGCGGCATTTATAAAAGACTTTTCAGAAATAAAGATAGTAGAATGCTGGATATCGAAAGATGTCCGTCCGGGTAGGAGTGAGGAAAAGTGGTTGAATTTGATACTTCAAAAATCGGATATAGTTTGAAACTGGATGGGAAATATTACAATACATTAGATATTGAAGGGTTTTCACACATGATGAAAGATCCGTCCTATTGTTACAAGTTTTATTGGTTGGAAGCGATTGTCCAGCTTATTGCGGAAGGCATAAAAGAAACCACTTTTGATGCGGTGATCGATGAAATGATTTGCAATGCATGGTACTCGGTCCGCGAGTTTCACATCCATCTGAGCGGAATGCCAATCGATGGACAAGTAAAAGATGGATTGGAGAGAGCTGTAAGTAAATTATCAGAACTCAGCAATCTGCCTGCAAATGCATCCAAGGTAGAAATTAAAAATGCGATTAAAAAGTATGCACTGGAATTGAAAACATCAAAAGAGCAGCTCACCAATATGGTTCCGTACAGAGCTCTTGCAGGATTTTTTGATAGAGCGGAAGAACCAGCAGATTGGGGAAGCGTACGGCGAATGACGGAATATATTGAGAGAATTAATGAGCACGTTGTGATATTACCGTATACACTGGGAACAGGGAGTAAGCTCAAAAAAGAAATATATTTTCAGCCATCTTGGACAAAGATGATTCAGGATAACACGGTATCGATTCTCGGATGGATTCAATATGAAAAGGTCAAATGGTTGCAAAACAATAATCCAGAAGTTCCAGGTCTTGTATATAAACTGGCGCCGATGGATGAGAAAATGCGGAAATTGAATCATGTGCGGAAACTATGGGAGGGTATTCTGGAACTGACGGAAGTCAGAGACGTGTTTACCGGAGAAGTTGTCGCGCCAAAAGCATATGATGTAGATCACTTTATTCCATGGTCGTTTGTCATGAACGATGAACTTTGGAATTTGATGCCGATGGATTCTTCCTTGAATTCGGCGAAAAGTAATAAGCTTCCGAAATGGGATCCGTTTTTTGAAAGATTTGCTGAGAATCAGTATTTGCTGTATGGGTTTATTCATGAAAAGCCGGGAATACATAAATTGTTTGAAGGATGCTATCGAGATAATTTACATTCTATCTGGGCTGGAAGAGAACTGTATTGCAAGGGAAATTCACGGGAGCAGTTTTATAATATTTTACAGAAGAATATGCAACCGATGTATGACTCGGCGAGACGGCAGGGGTATGAGGTTTGGAATAGGGGATAAATGATGGATGATACATTCAAGGCCTAAAAGGGAAGAGAGTTTGCAAATATTCATAAAGAGTGCATTGCGGTTTATGCGGGATGACAGATGATTCTTTTAATATAAGGTCATTTCATAAAAGATTGATTAATTCATTATATCTGTTATACTGAGGGTGATACTTTTTAATGTCACTGTATAAGAAATATGAGCGTAAATACTCTGTTGCTGACGGTACTTATGATTATGATAACGAGCGTTTTTAGAAAGAAGGAACCGACCTATGAGAATAGATTTACATTGCCATACGAAAAAGATAAAATCAGGCGATGGAAAGGCACGAAATGTTACGCCTACTCTTTTTAAAGAGAAAATTGAACTCGCTGATGTAAAAATAGTTGCGATTACTAATCACAACGCTTTTGACTATCAGCAATATCTATCACTAAAGGAAAGTGTGGACGGATTATGTCAAGTTTGGCCGGGTGTTGAAATTGATGTCCTTGGAGAGACGAAGTTTCATTTGATTGTCGTGACCAAACCAGATGATGCCTTTGCTTTTTCAAAAAGTGTTGAGATACTCTTTGAAGGGGATAATCTTGATACCTGTCACCATACACTAGACGAAGTGTACCGGTGTTTTTGCGAGTATGATGTAATATATGTTCCTCATTTTCATGACAAAAAACCTGCTATATCTGAAATTGATAAACACAAATTAATGGATTTGGTCAAAGATGATGCAAGAGTTTTTATTGAACCAAGAAATCATAGAACTTTAGGTGTGTTGGCTAATAAGGATATGAGCGTTCTTATTGGCAGTGATGTGAAAGATTGGAATACGTACGAAAATTGTACTTTTGCAGAACTTAGGTTACCAGTAGGAAGTTTCTCTGAGTTCTTGCTCTTAGCTCGTAGAGATACGACAGTTGTAGAAACTTTGCTTGGGAAGAAAACTCCGATGAATGTGATCGGTCATCCACATGCAAGCGTTGCTCTTCCTTTGACTATTTATCCTGATGTAAACATTATTTTCGGACAAAAAGGAACAGGAAAAACAGAAATTTTGAAGTCTATATATACTGAAATGTTAGGATCCGGAAAAAACTGCAAGAAGTACATTGCGTCTGAACGTAGCGAAGATTTTTCGGCATTATTAAGCATCCAAGATATGGAGCTGTCATTAGAGAAGGTTGAAGTAGATCCCTGTGAATCAGATTTTCTAACGCTATCAAAATGGAAAGATTGTAATCCTACATTATTTTTAAACTATGTAACCTGGTATTCTACTAAAGGGAATAGTAACAATAAAAGCAGAATGAAAATTACAGAGGCTGTCCATAATTATTATAATATTCCGGAGCATTACGAAGAACATAAGACAGATAAAATGAAGATGCAGCAAGTATCCAGTAAAATCAAAGAGATTGATTTTGATGAATATATTGTACCTGAAGATGCTGAGTCATTGAGGCTCTTATTATCTAAACTGAGCGGATCCATATTGGTCAAACGAGAAGCTGATCTGATCGAAGAGTATGCGTCTCAAATGACAAATTTGAGCATTGACTCTATTAAATCGCTTGCAGATAGAAACTCCGACACAATCTCACGACCGTCAACGGCTGGACTGAAAGAATTTGCACTTAAAAGAATAGAACTCTTGCAGGCAGTAAAGCATATTTTAAAGGGATTAACTGCGCCGGAGCATAATGAACGTGTTCGTTTGGGTTCTTTGGATGGTAAGGGAGACATTTTTGTTAATTACAAATATCGAATGTTATGCCCGGAGGAAAGAACTAAAAATTTCCCTGGATATAACATAACTGTATTGTGATCTATTGTCGAAAAATTGAAATATATCAGAGATCATATTTTTGAAATGGATGTTTCAACGGAATTGGAAAAATTGAACACTGACTGTGAGGACAATAATATTTTTTCTTTAAAGCCATTCTTAGGACGTTCTAAGCAGGTAGTTACATCAGATGGAAATGAATATGTTCCATCAAATGGGGAAAAAGGAATATTGTTATTGGAACAAGTTCTCCATGATGATGCGGACGCATATTTTCTTGATGAGCCCGAACTTGGAATGGGAAATTCCTACATAGATACAGACATACGGCCATTAATTTCTAACTTGGCTAAAAGAAGAAAAGTAGTGATTGTTGCAACACATAATGCTAATATCGCTGTACGAACCCTTCCCTATATGTCTATTTTTAGAGTGCACGAAAATGGCAATTATAAGACTTTTGTCGGCAATCCGTTTGATGATAGGCTAGTATGTATAGAAGACCCTTCGGACGTTAGAAGTTGGACGGAAGAAAGCATGCATTCTCTCGAGGGTGGACGAGAAGCATTTTATGAGAGGAGAGATATATATGAATCAAGAGATAATTAATGTCACACTGTTTGCTTTAGATGGCGATAACGACATTCTTAGATTTTCTATTGATGGTGAAAATCTGGACATCAATTTGAATAAATCGGATTGTCAAAATGCGATGAAGAGTATGTTTTCTGTTTTATTGAAGAAGGCAGTTCATACGAATCTTTCTTTGAAATTTTCGGCTGCGCCAGGATATACACGTGGAATGTACATCGAAGTTTGTGAGGAATATATCAAGGATTTAAATAGAGAATTGTGTGAAGTAGTTGATGCAATTCGGAATGAATTGAATAGTTAATAAAAAAATGGTCGTCGGTCACTGTAGATTTGTAAATGTAATGCAATAACGAAAGGAATTTATTAGGACAACAGAAGAATATAAATTAGCTGTAAATTTTGGGAAAGAAAAATGCTGCAAGAAAATGCTATTGGGGTAGTTAAAGCTTACTGAGGGCGAGTTTCTTTGCAGCAGAGCAGTTTGCGTATTGGAGACTATGTGCATTGCGCGCCGTTGGAACACAACTTTCATAAGGTGCAGTTCTGGATTTTTACCGGGGCTGGAAGTTTATTGGTTTTGAGAAGAACAAGATTGTCAGTCGCGTTGCCTTTGGAAAGAATCCGGATTTCTGTGAGCTAAAAAATATACAAGCTATGGGTACAGCGAAGTCTATTGAGAGAGTATGAAACTTTTTGTAAAATAATGTTTAGAAAGTTCTTCTATGATATTATATCAATAAAGGAACAAAGATATTTAAGAAACAAATAAAGCGAGAATACAGTATACTGTTTTATCATGATTTTCATTTACGTATGTGTGGAGAAGTTGATGAATAATAAGAAGATCGAAGAGAGTAAAAAGTATGTGAGGTGATTACGTGGCTATATATAGCAGACCGATACAGGTTAAAGAAAAAAAATATTGATGGCGGGAACATGGCTTCTATCCTATTGTGTGAGGATACGGATGTTGACAATAATGAAAGAGATAGTTCTGTTATCATAAAGATGTTTAATAAACCGAATATTGGTGACGAAGATTTGCAGAAACAAGTCTTTAATCGTGAAGTTGAGTCGTTAGACAAACTCAACCATAAGAATATTGTTCGGATTTTGGATAGAGGTTTTGATGAAAGTTTTCAGGCGTTTTTTATCGTGCTGGAATATATTCAGGGGAAAAATTTTAAAGAAGCATTTGAGGATATTTGTAGATATGAATATGTTCAAAAACTGGAATTGATGGAGCAGGTTGTTGAAGGTATTGAGTACTTCTTAACCATCTGAAACCATACGCATATCTGACTTATATATTGGATGAACTCAGAAAAATGGGAGCTTTTCCTAAAGAGAAAGAGTTAAAGAAACTGCTTCCATGGTCAGAAGATCTTCCGGAATACTGCCGTACTAAACTAAAAAAATAATACTAAGCCATCTGATATAGAATTTGGCAGACAGCCAGAAACAGTATCAGATGGCTTTTATAAAATGTCAATATACGGATGATTACCTACTTACGAAACTGCAGCGTTACGCAGTTATCCGCCAGCGGATTGACATGTGCTGCACGCTGCCGCATCTGGACCGTTCGGAATCGGAACAGTATATCGCCAGCCATATGGCGTATTCTGGATGCTGGCAGGATGTTTTTACCTCGAAAGCACTGTATGAAATCCATAAAGCATCTGCGGGGATCCCGCGGATGATCAACCGGATCTGCGAAAAAGCACTCATGTACGCATTTCAGAATCAGAAACGCCTGATCGACGATTACATGATTAAGTTTGTTGTGGAACATAAGATGCTCGGATCTGTAGCGCCATAGGACACCGCCGCCCGGAAACGGGCGGCATGTCGCTGACGAAACAGTGACAGAAACTTAAGCAGACTGGCGACATCTCATGTGAGCAGATGAATGTCAACTCATGAGATCAGTAACACTTTAGGATTAATAGAAAAAATAAAACAAACCATAATTATGAAATAGATTAAGAGGTGTACATATGGGAGAAACGTCCAATTTTTATGAGAAATGTAGTTCGTTAAGCAAAAAAGGTGATGTGAAATCATTAAGAACCCTACTACAAATGGGGATTTCTGGAAATAAAACTGCACGTGTAGCTTTGCGTAAAACAAGAAATAAAAAGCTTCTCAAAACATTGATTGATGAATATCTGGATAACATACCAAGCGAATATAACGCAGGTATGATATTAAGTCTTGCAGTGAAGGTTTTGCGTAAAGAATATTTATATGCATACTTGATGGAAATTTTTCGCGAAAAGAAAGATTTGAAGGAAATAGGCTTTTTTAAAAGTGTAAAAGATATTCCTTTAAATAAGCAGGAACAAATAGAAGTGAAAAAATACATCATTGATACAAAAGATTTTGATATACGATTAATATCGCTTATTGCAGTGGAAGAAAGAGAAGATATATTGTATGCGCTTCTTACTAAGGCAATGGATGACGGATTAGATGCACGCACAACAAAAATTTTCTTAGCCAATAAGGATTATTTACAATTAATACAACCAGAACTTCGAGAAGCTATTGAAAAACGAGTTGAGGGCTCATCAATATTTGCAACGTATCTTGATTTAAAAGAAAAGGATAATCAGAAGTGTATATCAGATTTTGAAAAAATATCATTAATATATTTGGTAGTAAGAGACAATGTATGGGATTATGGTGAAATAGATTTTTACCATAATAGTATTTCGATCGCTTTTAAATTGTGTAGAAACGAAGAATTAACTTCTTCGGATTGGAAAGTGATTAAAGAGAGTGTTGATGAAGAGCTATTAGGTGTGCATGATGGAAACAATGCAACAAAAATGCTTTTTGATTTATTGTTAATTTTATCAAAATATGATTATTCATATGCAGAAGCAAAATTGATAACGATATATAATAGAACCGCTTTATATTCTTCAAAAGCACTTGAAATTTTAGGAGAATTACATTCTGAGTTTGCGTATAAAGAATTTTTAAAAAAGATAATAATTGCTGAGCAAGAAACTGAATGTTTTCATACAGCGGTAAGGCTGATCGGCTTTTTCCCTGAGCGAGAAAAAGCTATTATTGAATATATAAAAATTCTTGATGACAGTCGTTTAATAGATGTAATTCATGAAAAAGCGCAAAAAGCGCTTGCTAATAAAAACGAGATTGTAGATGAAAATATTGAGAGAATGCCTTTCGTAGGAAAAAAATGTTCTGTATTAAGCAATAATATAGTGCTGAATGAATTACTGATAAAACTTGGAGAACAAATAAAGGCAACTCAATTTTTTGCAGCAGTGGGTTTTTCATTTAGCAGTGGATTGCGCTTGGTAAAACCGTTAATGGACCAAATTCGTAGTAATAACGGTAAGATTGAATTAGTTGTAGGATCGCTCCAAACTTACGGATCCAGTAGAAAGAATACAAAGATTGATCGGAATAGTGTAATTGCACTTAATAATTTTAGAAATGAATATCCGATGACGTTATATACATACCAGAATTCTTTTTATCATGGTAAGTTTTATTACATTGCTAATGATAATAAGGCCTTTGTAATTATTGGCTCGTCCAATATAAGTAAAACGGCATATTTAAACAACTATGAATTAGATCTGCTGTTTGAAATAGATTGTAATAATCCCGAGGAACAGGATTTTATTAACTGGTTTGAAAAATTTAAATCAGAGTGTATAAAAATTGAAGAATTGAACGCTGAAGAATATGACGCATTAGATTGGGATAGTGAGCTTGATATTTATGAGGATAGAACCATTGACAGGATGTCTCAGGATGATGTAAGAAATAAGATATCGGAATTAACAGACGAGGATACAAAATTTAGACTTAATGCGTGGCTTGAACATGATCCGGCAGAAATTTATTCTAATATAGGAGTTCCATCATTACAGGAATATATTGTTTTTCTGTATCCAGGATTGGGTTTGGCAGTATTTGAATCGTTTGTTCCTGGAAATGCGTACTATGCGTTTCGTTATACAGAATTTGAGAAATTATTGAATCAGGTATCCACTTTGACAAAAACCCAGATGTTAATGAACAGTGCATTTCTTAATAGAGGTTATCATTTGCAGGATAACGTAAAAACTAAAGAAAAGATAAATTTACTTTTTGCACAAAAGTAGGGGGCTAACTAGAAAAGCTAATAGATATACCGGGAAAATGGTAAATAAAAGAGTATAGTAACTCAGAATTTGGTGAAGATTTTGTCTATAGCAATCCCCGAAAATAATGCAAAAAATTCAGCACCGCAGAGCGTGAATTACTGCGTCACAGATTTTCGTCGTA
>ENA-OQIN01000328-OQIN01000328.1-human-gut-metagenome-genome-assembly--contig:-NODE-328-length-43926-cov-4.051016_pt1 | contig 43926 bp, 44 predicted proteins | sample MGYA00242581_ERZ504746 | MGnify/ENA primary metagenome ERZ504746 (study PRJEB26092, sample SAMD00036436) | human gut metagenome | host: Homo sapiens | study: EMG produced TPA metagenomics assembly of...
GACAGAATATAAAAATTATCGTCCAAACTCTGAATATCATGAAGGACGAGGCGTATGGAATGTGAAAGTGGATATCGCTCTTCCATGTGCAACACAGAATGAACTGCATCTGGAAGATGCAAAGATGCTTGTAGCAAATGGCTGTATCGCGGTGGCGGAAGGAGCAAACATGCCGACGACAATGGAAGCTACCGAATATCTTCAGAAGAATGGTGTGCTTTTTGCACCGGGAAAAGCAGCCAATGCAGGTGGAGTTGCCACATCTGCGCTTGAGATGTCCCAGAATAGCGAGCGGTTAAGCTGGACCTTTGAAGAGGTGGACAGCAAGCTGAAAGGAATCATGATCAACATTTGCCACAATATGACAGACGCAGCGAAAAAATACGGTGTGGAAGGAAATTATGTGGCAGGTGCCAATATTGCAGGCTTTGAGAAAGTAGTAGATGCAATGAATGCACAGGGAATCGTGTAGAAATCCGGCAGTTTAGTAAAATGTAAAAAAGTTCTAGGTGCAAGAATGTAAAAATTGTGCTAATATAAGAGTATTGATAAAAGAAATCTGACAAAATAGTGTTTGGGAGGGAAGCACAATGGAATTAAAGTTGAAAGATTTACGTTCATCTAAGAATCCAAAGGCGCGTATCAAAATCCTGCAAGGACATTTTGCGACGGGAAATTCACACATCAATACCTATATTGATATGTCTACAGTGAAGACACGGCACAACAATGCCCGCGAAGCGGCGAAAGAACTTGCAAAGGAATATTTGACGACAACTATGGTCGATACGATCGTCTGTCTGGATGAGACGGAAGTAATTGGAACATTTCTGGCAGAGATTTTGTCGGACAGTACCACGATGTCCATGAGCAGTAAAAACAATATTTCTGTAATCACGCCGGAATTTCATCAGGCAGGACAGATCGTGTTCCGGGATAACAAGCAGCGGATGATCAAAAATCAGCAGGTATTGATACTGGCTGCCTCAGTGACATCAGGTAAGACCGTTTCCAAAGCGATTGAGTCCGTGCTGTACTATGGAGGCAGTGTCTGTGGAATCTGCTCTATTTTCAGCGCTGTGACAAAAATTGCGGGAATGAAGATCAATACAATTTTTACGAGCAGCGATGTTCCGGATTACCGGGCATATGCTCCTCATGATTGTCCGCTGTGCAAAGAGGGAAGACCGGTGGAAGCAATTGTAAACAGCTACGGGTACTCTAAGGTAGATTGATGATCTGCTGAGGAATATTGGGAAGAAAAAAGAGACACTGGAACTAATTATTCCAATGTCTCTTTTAGATATACAGACCATTCTAAGATCAGTCGTTCCAGAGAATATGCCGCATTGGCAGGACTGGTAGAAGGGAGCCGGATCGCTTTTTGTCTGGTGAGAGGCAGACAGTATTTTTCATAAAGCTTAAAGGCAGTACCGCCGTTTGTGTAGATCTGCCGAATCGGAGCATCCCGCAGAATCCTGGAGATGTCATTTGGGATCACATTACGGATACTGCTGTCACTGGAACCTTCAATCTCGCAGGAGGCGATGACATCCCATACTGCAATATGGTTCCTGAAAAGAAATGCTTTCTTGTCTGCAATCGTAACCGGAACATCCTCATGAGAAAGCGCTGCCAACAGCTTCCAGAAGCGATTCTGTGGATGATGATAGAAGAACTGTGCTTGCCGGGATTTGACAGAAGGGAAACTCCCTAAGATTAATATTTGTGAGTCACTGTTATAAATCGGTGAAATGTTATGGATTGCATGTTCCATAGAAGAAACACCCCTTTCGCATAAAAATTGTAAATTCAGATTTATTGTAGCATTTGGATGAAGAGGGGGCAATCAAAAAAATAGATACGGAAAAGAGAGGGAAAGATAGATGACAATGCGAGAATTTTGTGAAAAGATCGGAATGGATGAAGCATCCATACAGCAGGTAGAACAGTTTTCCATAGAGGATGCGGTGTATACCAGTTACAAAAGAGAGTTTCAAGAAGACAAAAAGAGGTTTTTTGCCCGCTTAAAAGAGGAAGAAAACTGGCATGTGTTTGCACTTGTCCTTTATATCCGCATGGCAGTGGAAGTATATGAAACCTTTCAGGAGAAAGGAATTGCTGACCAGGTTTATTTTGATACGTTTTCCGATTTCCGGATTTGGAATGAGGAATGCAAAAAAAAGTATGGTATTTGTGGACTGACGGAGTGTGAGTGGCTGAGCCTTCCGCTGGAATTAAAGATCTTCCGGCTTGGCAGACTTCAGTTTGAACCAATCCGTCTGGAGAAAGCGATTGAGACGGAGAAGTATACCTTACCGGAAGGAACAAAAGTTTTAAATGTACATATACCGGAAGATGGAAGGTTAGATATAGAGACATGCATGGATGCCTTCGAGCGGGCAGAAAATTTTTTCCAGGAAACATTCGAGGCATTTGTCTGTGAGTCCTGGTTGGTTTCCCCGAAATTAAAGGAGCTGTTAGGAGAAGATTCCAATATTATAAAATTTATGGGGCTATTTGAAAATTATGGGATTGTCTATCCGTTCCGTCAGGCGGAACAGCGGGTGTTTGGGGTAATTTGCGAACAAAAAGAGGAATATCCAGAACATACTTCTTTGCAGAGAGCATTAAAAAAATACGTTCTGAATGGAAAGGAACCGGGAATGGGACAAGGGGTGCGCCTTCGCGCAGAGAAGCGAAACTGATCACGGAGTCAGAACAATTCCGTGACCAGTTCTGCTATTGCTACACCAGCTCTGCGATACGGGAAACACCAACATAAATCTCGGAGATTTTATACCATGTCCGATAGTCTACGGTCCCTGTTGCCGGAAGACCGAAGACCGATTGGAATTTTTTTACAGATGCAGCGGTGGCTGGTCCATAGATGCCATCTACGGTGATCTTCGGAATGGCCGGATAAGCACCTGCAATGACATTTAATTCCTCCTGCATCTGTCGCACTTTATTGCCGGAAGAGCCGTTTTCTAACACATATCCCGGCCAGGAAGAAGGGATGCCGGAAATCTCCTGTGCGGTATTGATATACATATTGTCACCGTAATAATAACGGAGAATTTCGATTGGGGAATAGCCCTGGTCTCCGAGCGCTTTCGATCCCCATTGGGTCATCCTTATGGAAGCGACATGCAAACGACTGGAAAAGCCGGCAGCCACAGTATTTTACGAATCTGGGAGATGGTAGTAAATCGTAAGGACATCCTGCGGTTTGTCATAAACCATTTTCTGGATGATACTTCTGAGCACCTCGTTCTTCTGTGAATCTGAAAAGGTCTCGGAAAAAAGCACATCGCAGATGGTGTGAAGCTTCTGGCAGGCTTGCTCTTTTTGGGGAAAATTTGCCGGCGAAGAAGGCTGACAATTGCTGAGAAGTAGTTCCAGCTGTTTCTGCTCATTTCTAAGGACTTCTTTATTTTCTTTGTATTCTTCTAAAGTATCAATGCCGTTTTGATAGGCTGCCTTGATCCGCTTTTCTTTTTGTTCCAGTTGCTTTAACTGTTCGGATAAGAGTTTTCGCTCATCAACCATTTCTTGTTTTCGTGTCGGTTCTCTTTTCATATAAGTGATTTCCTTTGTGTGGAAAACATCCTGCAATGCTTGAAGGACAACGGGCTCCAATAGAAGAGAACTGACACTGTTTTTGGCAGCACATTTTCCCTTGATGACACCATAACAAACAAAATAGGAATAGGCTTCTCCATTGGATTTCCGATACATCGTTTTGGCGATCATAGTGCGGCCGCATACCGGACATTTTAAGAGCCCGCCAAGCCAGTGGTGGTAAGTAGAGGAAGGGCGGGCGCCTTTTGGAATGTGGGCAGAATGCAAGCGCTGCTGGGCGCGGTCAAACAATTCTTTGCTGATGATCGCTTCGTGCTGCCCGTTGGCAATGATCCAGTCTTTCTCCGCTTTGATTTCATTTGTCTCGCTTGTCGTCCGATTCCAACGGATCATGCCGCAGTAGGTTGGGTTTTGCAGGATATACTCGATCGATCTCCGCTCAAAAGGTTCCTTCCGGGAAGTTCTATACCCGAGTTGATTCAAAAATCTTGCAATTTCAAAGCATCCGCAACATTCTTCCACATACTTCTGAAAGATGATCCGGATGATGGCAGCTTCCTCTGGGACGATCACCGGAGGTTTTCCACGCTCGGTAATCTTATACCCGAGTGGCGGTCGCGCCTGATATCCGCCGCGCAGTGCTTTTTCGGTCATTCCTCGCTTCACTTCATCCGAGAGACGGATGGAATAGTATTCATCCATCCACTCGATGATCCGTTCGATCAGAGAGCCGAAAGGACCGTCTACCAGTGGTTCAGAGACACTTAGGACATCAATCCCGCACTGTCTGCGAAGCAATGATTTATAGACGATGGATTCTTCCTGATTGCGGGCAAAACGACTATACTTCCAGACGATGATGACAGAAAAGGGACGAGGCTTTGTCTTGGCAAGACCAATCATCCGTTGGAAATCATGGCGCTTTTCTGCTTTTCTTCCGGAGACGCTTTCTATAAAGATGTATTCTTCCGGGATGGTGATATTATTTTTTTCGGCAAATTCTTTCCCGAGCCGGATTTGTGCATCGGGAGATAATTCATCCTGATTATGTGTGCTGACACGGACGTATAATGCGCCGATTTTCATGTGCGATCACTCCTTCTCTTGATTATATATGCAAAAAGAGAGAAAAATAACAGACAACCTCGCATGCAGGACAGGCTGCGCTGCATATCTTTTGGAAAGAAACGCGGGGAGAGAAAAGAAAAGTGAAAGTAAGACAGATCCTTGTGATGGATGACAAAGAGATCGACTTGGAACAGCTAAGTAAAGAAGAGCAGAAACAGATGGAAGCGCGATTGAATGCGGCAGCTTTGCGTCAGGCGGGATATGAGCCTTCGCCGAGGCGAAAAGATCCCTAGATTTTTGTGCAAAGGCTATGGTATAATCATGAAAGAGTTCTGTATCAATAATTAGCAGAAATAGATAAGGAGAACATGTGGATGATAAAAAGAAAATTAGCGGCAGAGGAAATACAGAAAATGAAAGACGGGTATATTCCTGCACCATACCAGCTGGAAGAGGGAGAACAGATCAATGATGTTTACCTGGAACCAGTATTTTTTGAAAACGAAAATGGACCGACAATCGGTGTGACGACATGTGGGGTGATTGTGAAGGATGGATTGTTTTTTAAAGATATGGACAATTCTGGAGAACTGTCACCGTACAAGGATTGGAGACTGGATCATGAGACACGCGCCAAAGATATGGTTGCGCACTTGCGGTTAGATCAGCAGGCAGGTCTGGTGCTGAATACATTGTGGAATTCCCCGATGGTGATGACGCGCGAGGAGGCAAAAGATGAGAAGGGAGAGATCATCCCATCGAAGATTTTCAAGCGGTTTGATCCAGAAGAAAAAGAGGGACCTTCGTTTCTTCCGGGTGTCACGATGAATGTCAGTGATGCGGACGTACTGGAACGGAAACTGACGGGCGGAGTGTACAGGGGTGATATGCGTGCAGAAGCGGGCATGAGTGCACTTTACCACAATTTAGGGACACAGATGCTGGAGTATGAGGCATGTCAGGATGGCGTGGCGATTCCGTATTCTCTGCATACGAATCCAATCAATATCGGTTATCCGGATTTCCTCGGAATCGGTGCAGCCGTGATGGGAGATGGTAATTTTGATCTTGTATATGAGATGGCGGATACGGATCGCAAGATGATGAAGGCAGCAGGGCAAAACATTATGTATGGTCCTCAGGTAGATGTGGCGACAGATCCAAGATGGCCTCGCAATAGTGGGACATACGGGGAACGTACGGATATCACTTGCGGAATCATCAAAGAATTGGTTCGTGGATATCAGAACGGAGAAGATGGCCTCAACGAAGGATCTGTCGTGATCACGGTGAAGCATTTCCCGGGAGATGGACCGGCAGAGAATGGATTTGAGCCACATATGCCGATCGGGCAGTGGAGACTTTATCCGACGGAGGGATCGATGGAAAAATATCACCTGCCGCCATTTCAGGCTGCTTTTGATCTGAAAGCATCGGCAATCATGCCGGATTATTCCAGAATCTGTGCAGATAGCCGCAGCAAAGAGCAGTATTATCGCGGAAGAGTGACTTCGCGTGAGACGGTTGGTTCTACTTACAGCAAAGAACTGATCACAGATCTTGCCCGCGAGACAATGGGATTTGAAGGATATGTAAACTCAGATTCAGGAATTACGACGGTACAGACATACGGGGTGGAAGAACTTACAGTACCGCAGCGGTATGCGAAGGCGATTTCTGCCGGAACAGATGTAATCGGAGGAAATTCAGACTCCGAAAATATCGTAAAGGCAGTGGAAGAAGGCTATCTTGCAAAAGAAGAGTTGGATCGCGCTAATTATCACAGATTACTTAGTCTGTTCCGCGTAGGACGGGTGGACAATCCATATCTGGACCCGGATTATGCAGACAAGGTTCGGGAGGAGAATCTGCACGATGCGAAACAGGCGGCATATAAAGCGAATCAGAAGGCAGTCGTTCTGGCAAAAAATCATGCAAACGTACTTCCGATGGAACAGGGCAAAAAAGTTTACATTGCATGCTTCAAAGGAGTGGATCCGGGAGCAGCTCTTGCGCAGGCCATGGGCGCTGCCGTAGGAGGAAAGGGAGATGAAGAAGCATTTGCAGCGCGACTGAAGGAGTTGTTCACAGAGAGAGGATTCTGCGTGATAGATGATCCAAAAGAAGCTGATTACGCATATCTGCACGTGTGGCCGATTAGTAACGGAATGGTCTTTCGCCAGTATGCAATGCCGGTGATCGAGATGGTAGATGAAGAATTGTTTGAGGAAAGAGAAGTCAACCAAAGCCAGAAGAAAACTGGAAAGATGGTTCCAATCACGACATTGAAAGGGGTATCAGAGATTCCGAAGCTTGCAGAAATGGTTCATCAAAATGGAGGAAAAGTGATTGCGACCTGCGTAGTATGTAATCCGTGGATCCTTGATAAGTTAGAACCATATGTTGACGGACTCACGTTCCAGTATACGGTCAGTCCGGTGGCGATGGAGAATGCGCTGGGAGCACAGATGGATGTTCTCTCTGGAGCGTACAATCCAACTGGAAAGATGAGCCTGACAATGGTATCTTCTCCAGAGGTGATTCGCATCGAAGAAAAGGAACTGGATGGCGTTATGCGGGAAGTATGTGTTTCTCCAAATGATGTTCCGGGATATGACAAAGATGCATATATCGATCCGGAGATTTTGGCGAACGTGAAGGGCGGAAGTTACGCATACTGCGATGAAGATGGTAATTACTATCGGTCAGGATTTGGTTTGAGCTATTAGTCTCATCATAGAAAAAGTAAAAAGCGGCAGGGGGATACACAGGTCAGGTGTATCCTTCTGTCGCTTTTTGGGAATGAGAAGTTTTATCAATTATTTTAAGGAGGGAACTATCATCCCCATATTATGCCGGATAAAATCCGCTTGGGCTGTCGTTTAGATTGATCATAATATTCTTTTGCTGGCTGTAAGCATCGAGAATTGCCTTGTCATTCTCGCGACCGATGCCGGATTGTTTGTAGCCTCCAAATGGAGCGCCTTCCGGAATCTGATTGTATGTGTTGATCCACATACGGCCAGTCTCAATACTTCTTGCGACGCGCAGGGCACGGTGGATATCTTTTGTCCAGACAGCTCCGCCAAGACCATAGTCGGAATCATTTGCAAGGGCAATGACTTCTTCTTCTGTCTGAAATTTAATCACGACAGCTACTGGTCCGAAGATTTCTTCCTGTGCAACACGCATATCATTGGTAACGTCTGTGATCAATGTCGGCTGGATGAAGTTACCTTTCTCACATCCATGTTCGGTATAAGAGTGACCGCCGCATGCGATGGTTGCCCCTTCCTGTTTCGCAGATTCGATGCAGGATAAGATTTTCTCTGCCTGTCGCTTACTGATCTGAGATCCCATCTGTGTCTCAGGATCCAGCGGATCGCCGATAGTTACTTTCTGGAATGCAGTCACAAGCTCTGAGACAAACCGGTCGTAAATCGATTCGTGTACGAAGACGCGGGATCCGGCACAGCATACCTGTCCCTGATTAAAGAGAATACCAAGCTGTACGCCATCGATGGCTGCATCCCAGTTACAGTCGTCAAAGATGATGTTAGCACTTTTTCCGCCCAGTTCCAGTGTGGCCGGGATGAGTCTTTCGGCAGCGGCAACAGCAATGTCCCTTCCAATCTCTGTGGATCCGGTGAAAGCAAGCTTGCTAAGTCCCGGATGCTCGAGAAGGTACTGACCTGATTTTGAACCAGAACCAGTGATAAGGTTTAGTACACCTGCCGGGAGCAGATCCTGGATCAATTCTGTAAATACAAGCATACTTAACGATGTCTCAGAAGAAGGTTTAAATACGATACAGTCGCCGGCTGCGATTGCAGGAGCGAGCTTCCATGCTGCCATCAGGAATGGGAAATTCCACGGCACGATCTGTCCGACGACGCCGATTGGCTCGCGGAGCACAAGGCTCATCATATTGCCGTCTAAAACAGAGGCAGTTCCTTCGTCTGTGCGGATCAAACTTGCGTAGTAGCGGAAATGGCGGATCGAATAAGGAATATCGATCGTGGAAGTTTCGCGGATCGGTTTTCCGTTGTCCATCGTTTCCACCTGTGCCAGCCATTCTTTATTCTCTTCAATGCAGTCTGCGATTTTTTCTAAGATAAGTGCGCGCGCCTCTTTTGTCTGTGTCTTCCACTCTGGGAAAGCTTTCCACGCTGCCGCCACAGCAGCATCCACATCTTCTTTTGTTGCCTGTGCACACTGTGCAAGAATTTCTCCGTTTGCCGGATTGGTACTTGTATAGACGGCTTTGTCTGAAGCGTCTCTCCATTGTCCTCCGATAAATAATCCATAATGTTCTTTTAATGTATGTTTTTGATTGTTCATAAAAATTACCTCCAAAATTCAATTCAAAATCAATTGCTGTCACCAGCGCTTTACTTTTGTCTGCCCTTAGTCTACAATAGAAACTGATACCTTGAAATAACCAAAAAAATGTTTTTATAGGAGACCAGATTTTGCTTATTTATGATTTGGAACAGAGAGACGGAAAGTCGAAATATGAATATTTGTATCAATGTCTGAAGGAAGATATTTTGAACGGAAAACTTGCAGAGGGCGAAAAAATGCCGTCGAAAAGACAACTTGCAAAGGAAAATGGAATCAGTGTGCGGACCGTGATCAATGCGTATGAACAGCTGCAGATGGAAGGATACCTGCAGTCGAGGGAGCGGAGTGGATATTATGTGGTATCTGATTTTGATTCACCTTTAAGGTACCAGAAGATCACAATCCCCGATCCGACTCCGGAAAAAGAAGAAAAATGGGTGGCAGACTTTGCCTCAAATACAACAGTATACGAGAAATTTCCATTTTCGATGTGGACGAAAGTCATGCGACAGGTGCTTGGGGACTACAATCTGCATCTGATCATGCGTGGAGAATTTCTCGGAAGCCCGGAACTTCGGTATGAGATTGCAAAATATTTGTATCACAACCGAAGCATGGTAGTATCCCCGGACTGTATTGTGATCGGAACCGGGATTGAATATTTGTATTCCAAATTGATCGGACTGCTTCCGGAACATGCAGTGTATGCGGTGGAAAATCCCGGATACAGAAAAATCCGGCTAATCTATGAAGAACTCGGAGTGAAGTGGACTTGGACGGCTATGGCGGAAAATGGAATTCATATGGGAAGTCTGCGAAGCAGCCAGGCAACAGTTGTCCATACCTCGCCCGAACACCACTATCCGCTTGGGACGGTGATGTCTGCAAGACGCAGACAGGAATTGCTGAAGTGGCTGGAGGAATCGGAAGAACATTATATTATAGAAGATGATTACGACTGCGAGTTCCGCTATAACGGGCATTCGATTCCGGCGCTTTTCGGTCTGGATACAAGCGGGCGTGTTATTTATATGAATACGTTCAGTAAGACATTAAGTCCCGGGATCCGGATCAGCTATATGGTGCTGCCGCCAAAGCTTCTGGAACGTTATGTGAACTCGGCAAACTTTTTTTCGAATACTTCGTCGAATCTGGAACAGCATACGCTGGCAAGATTTTTGCGTGATGGGTATTTTGACCGCCACCTGAACCGGCTGCGTAAGTATTATCTAAGTCAGGGAGAAAAGTTGAAGCATGCAATTGCATGCACACCGACCATTCCGGTGGAAGAAATTGTCGGAATGGAGACGGGCACGCATCTGCTCGTAAAACTTCATACAGAGCTTCCCGATGCGGAAGTGAAGCGGCGGGCACAAGAAAGAGGAATTCATCTTTGCTGTCTGTCGGAGTTTTGTATCGAAGAGCAGAAGCGGTATGAACATGTGCTGGTACTCAACTATTCTGGCATGGAAGAAGAGCGGATGCAGGAGGTTGCAGAGCTTCTTGGAGGCGTGTTTGATTCTGAGATTGCAGAGAAGCGGGAATAAAAAGCAGAGGGGAAAGGATTGACGGTATTTCCTGTGAATTGTATAATAAAAGCGCCAAGGTTGCAAATAAGAAAAATAGGATATAGGTAAAAGAGATGAAGACGATCATTATTGGAATTGCAGGTGGGACCGGATCTGGAAAGTCCACCTTCACAAGAAAGTTAAAAAAAGAATTTAAAGACGATGTGGCAGTGCTCTACCATGATAACTATTACCGGGATCAAAGTGATATTCCGCTGGAAGAGCGCCGTAAGACGAATTATGACCATCCGGATGCGATGGAGACAGAGCTGCTTGTCAGACAGCTGAAGGAGTTAAAAGAAGGAAAGACGATACAGTGTCCGACTTATGACTACACACTTCACACAAGGTCAAGCGAAGTTGTGACTGTAGAGCCAAAGAAAGTAATTTTATTAGAAGGAATCCTTGTCCTGGCAGATGAACGGCTGAGAGATCTGATGGATATCAAGGTGTATGTAGAGGCCGATGCAGATGAGAGAATTCTCCGCAGGATTATTCGTGATGTCAAAGAGCGTGGGCGCGATATGGAGGGCGTTGTGGAGCAATATCTTACAACTGTCAAACCGATGCATTATCTCTATGTAGAACCGACAAGGAGTACTGCAGATATCGTGATCAACAGCGGTATGAATCCGATCGCCTTTGAACTGGTGAAAAATACGATTCAGAAGATACTGGACGAAGAGGCGTAGATACAGATCTGTAAAAAGAATGTGGAAACAGATGCAAAAGAGTAAATGGGAAAGATTTATACAACGAGGTGGACAATGGGACGGGGAATATTTTATACGATGATCGGGTATGTTTCCGGGAGTGTGTTATATGCAAAGGTGTTTGGGAAGCTATTCTGCCAGAAAGATGTGACGGAAGATACGATTGACGGGAATCCCGGAACGACAAATGCATTTCTAAATGGAGGAATATGGTGTGGCATCTGCACGTTGTTGTGCGATCTTTTAAAAGGAATTTTGCCGGTGTATGCTTACATGCATGGACTGCCGGGGGCAGATATCTGGATTACGTTTGTGCTGGCAGCACCGGTTGCCGGACATATCTTCCCGGTATTTCATCGTTTTCGTGGAGGAAAAGGGATTGCAGTTTCTTTCGGGGTGCTGCTTGGACTCTATCCATATATGAAACCAGTGCTGCTGCTGGCATGCTGTTTTCTCTTATTCTCCTTTGTGATTGTGATCACGCCGAATTATCATAAGACATTTGCGACGTATCTTTTTGCGACGATTCTCGTATTGTTTTTTGGAAAAAATTCTTACGTCAGCCTGGGAATGATTCTGATCTCTGCGCTGGTACTTGGCAAGCTGATGCTTTGCCGGGAAGAAAGAGAGGAAATTAAGGTGAAACTATTATGAATGTACTGATTTTATCTTGTGATACCGGTGGAGGACATAATTCTGCTGCCAGATCCATCCAGAAAGAACTGATCCGGAGAGGACATCAGGCGGTCTTTTTAAATCCATTTGAACTGTCCGGAAAGCGTGTTGCGGGAGCGGTAGGTGGAGCTTATGTAAAATTGGTCCAAAAGCATCCGCGGGCATTTGGGATGCTGTATAAGCTCGGGGCATTTGTAAGCAGACTGCCCGGCAGATCTCCGGTTTATTATGCGAACAGCCTTGTGGCAAGGCATCTGGCAAAGTATCTGGAACAGAAGTCTTACGATGCCATTGTGATGCCGCATCTGTACCCTGCGGAGATGATCTCCTACTTAAAAAGAAAAGGGTGGAACTGTCCGAAGTCGGTCTATGTGGCGACAGACTACACCTGTATTCCTTTTACCGGGGAGACGGAGTGTGATTATTATGTGATCCCCCATGAGGAGTTAGAACTGGAATTTGTCCGAAAAGGGGTAAAGAAACAGAAGCTTCGCGCATTTGGTATTCCGGTAGATGAGACATTTTGTTCCAAGGAAACAAAGCAGCAGGCGCGAGAGAAGCTTGGGATGAGCGAGGACGGCATCTACTATCTCGTAGCAGGAGGAAGCATCGGTGCCGGGAAAATCCAACAGTTGCTGGATCTGATGCGAGAAGCGCTGGAAGAGGTGGAGCAGGCGGTGGTGATCTGTGGAAGGAACAAGAAGCTGGAGAAGAAGCTTCGCAAGCGCTATGACGGTTATAAAAATATTTCTATTATAGGAAGTACTGACCAGATGGCAACCTATATGCGGGCATGTGACGTTCTCTATTCGAAGCCGGGAGGACTTTCCTCCACCGAAGCGGCTGTGATCGGAATACCGTTGATCCATCTGACACCGATTCCGGGGTGTGAGACAAGAAACCGCATATTTTTCCGGAAACATGGCATGTGTCTTGCTCCCCGTATGATCGAAGATCAGTTGCTTGCGGGGCGGAAACTGATGAAAAATACAAGACCGGCAGGAAGGATGATCGAAAATCAACAAAATACTGTACCGGCAGATGCTGCGGAGCGTATTTGTAATTTGCTGGAACAGATATAAAAAGAATAAGAGAATCTCCCATAGAAGATCAAGCATGTACGGATCTTCTTTCGGAGATTCTCTTTTGTTATGATTTTACGATTGTGGAAAACCGCTGCTGTAATGGAGTTTGTAATCTTCCGTAATAAATACTGCCTCTGTATCCGGAAGATCTTCGATGAATTTCATACCTTCTTCGAGACCAAGGGAAAAGCAGGCAGTGCTGAGTCCATCTCCATCTACGGATTTTTCGGACAGGATTGTGACGGACACGAGCGAGTTCTCATAAGGGTATCCCGTTTTTGGATTTAACAAGTGATGGTAGAACTTGCCGTCTTTTTCAAAAGAACGCTCGTAGATCCCAGAGGAGACAATGGATTTGTCCCGCACCTGGATTGTCGACACGGTCTCGCTTCGTTTTGCAAAAGGCTTCTGGATTCCGATTCCGAAAGCATCTCCATCTGGCTTTTCTCCGACACAGAGGACGTTTCCACCAAGGTTGATCACGGCGCTTTTTACCCCATGCTCTAGCAGAAATTCTTTTATTTTGTCAGCGATGTAGCCTTTGGCGATCGCTCCCAGGTCAAGCTGCATTCCCTCCTGCAAAAACCGGACACGGTTTTCTTTTACAATGACCTTTCGATAATCTACGAGAGGAAGTGCAGCAGAGATCTCGGCATCCGACGGCACCACCTTTTCTTCAGAAGTAAAATCCCACAGAGCAGAGACCGGACCAATGGTGATGTCGAAGGCTCCGCCAGATTTCTCACAGTAGGAGAGAGCGGCAGTGAGCAGTTCTGTCATCTCCGGTGAGATACAGAAAAAGCCGTCTTCCTGTGGAAGAAGACCATGATTGAGCTGATAGAGCTCGCTTGTCGGGCGTGTGCGGCTGAACAAGTTTTCGTATTTGTCGCAGAGATCGATCGCTTCTGCAAGCAGGTTCTCATCTGTAGAGTCATAGAGCGTTACAGTGACAACGGTATTTAGTTTAAAAGCAGTGTCAGAAATAGGAGCTTTTGCAGTTTTATCCGTTCCCGAAGATTGCTTTTTCTGCTGCTCAAAAGAGAAAAACAGGAGCAGCAGGAAGACAAGAAGCACAATTCCTGTCTGAAATATTCGTCTGTGAAAGTTAGTCATTGCTTCTATGAGCCTCCTTCCATGAGTAGAGGAGTGCATCCGAAGATTGGATCGCATAGTCAGCAATCTGTTCATAAGGAATCTTTAGCCCATCGTGGAACCATTTCCGGATGATTCCAATGATTCCGCAGACGCGGAACGTATAGAGATAATCAAAAGAGTCCGGATCAAATGCATCGCAGCTTTCTTGCATCAAAGTGCGACTGACATCGTATTGCAGTGCGAACAGACGCTCGAGAAATGCATCTTCCGAATGAAGGATCAGTACACGGCAGGAGTCCATATTTTCATAGAGAAAACGAAAGATATCACAGATCAGTGCACGGTTGTCCGCATAAGGTTTCTGCTGTTGGGTAAACAGTGCCATCTGTTCGAGAAAATCGTCCTGGACCTGCCGATATAATGCAAAGATATCTTCAAAGTTCGAATAAAATGTAGTGCGGTTGACGTCGGCAGTCTCACAGAGCTTCTGTACGGTAATCTTGGAGAGCGGCTGGTCGACCAGTAATTTGAGCAGAGCTTCCTTTAGTACTTTTTGGGAGTAAGCTCTCTTTCGATGTAATTTTTCCTGTTGCATAAAAACACCTTTCTATAAACATTCAAAAATGGTTTATTTGTAAATCATAACACAAAGAAAGGAAAACGACAAAGAAAAATAGAAGAAAAACAACAGATATAGGGAAAGTGTCGGTTTCAAAACGGAATGTCCATGATTGTTGATTGAACGGAAAAATCGGATATGCTATGATAAAACAAATTGATAGGAAAAGGAGAAGATATCATGAGAACTGTAATGGAATTAAATAAAAACTGGTATTTTCAAAAAGAAAATGTCGGACTTCCGCAGGAACTTCCTTGTGACTGGGCAAAAGTAGATCTGCCTCACACATGGAACGCTGTAGATGGCCAGGACGGAAGAGGAGAATACTACCGCGGAGCATGCTGGTATGCAAAAAGCTTTGAGACACCGGAGTGTATGGATGGATACCGTGTCTATGTAGAAGTGCTGGCAGCAGCATTGTCCGGACGCGTGTATGTAAATGGACAGGAAGTAGCATATCACGAAGGCGGATTCTCTACTTTCCGTGCGGATGTGACAGAAGCATTGCACGCGCAGGGAGAAAATCTTCTTGTGATCGAAGTGGACAATGGAGAGAAGAGCCACATCTATCCACAAGTTGCAGATTTTACATTCTATGGCGGATTGTACCGCGGTGTCAATCTGATCCTTGTGCCGGAAGTTCATTTTGATCTGGATTTTTATGGGGCTCCGGGACTGAAAGTAACTCCGGTTGTCAAAGGAAAAGATGCAGAGATCAAGTTGGAATCCTGGGTGAAAAATGCAGACGAAAATTATACTGTCAGATACCAGATCAAAGATGCAGATGGAAACGTTGTAGCAGAAAGCTGGAGACCGGCAGAGCAGCCATCAGTCGTTCAGTTCCTTCCGGATGCACATCTGTGGCAGGGTGTGGAAGATCCATATCTTTACACATGTACAGCAGAACTGGTACGCCGCAATGAAACGGTCGATGAGGTTACTGTACGTTTTGGTATCCGTGAATTTTATGTCGACAAAGAAAAAGGATTTTTCTTAAATGGAAAACCGATGAAACTGCGTGGAGTTTCCAGACATCAGGATAAGCTGTATCAGGGAAATGCACTGACAAAAGAAGATCACCGTCTTGATGCGGATCTGATCCGGGAAGTTGGAGCAAATACGATCCGTCTTGCACACTATCAGCACAGTCAGGATTTCTATGATGTATGCGATGAGTATGGATTTGTCGTATGGGCAGAGATCCCGTACATCAGCAGCCAGAGCGATGATCCGGCGGCACATGAAAACTGCCGTCAGCAGATGAAAGATCTGATCTATCAGAACTACAATCATGCATGTATCTGCTTCTGGGGAATCTCAAATGAGATTACGATCCACGGTGAGAAACCAGGGCTTGTGGACAACCACAGAGATCTCAATGCCCTTGTCAAAGAGCTGGATCCGACCAGACTGACAACAATGGCACATGTGACATTGCTCTCCCAGGACAGCGATCTTCACAGTGTGACAGATGTAGAAAGCTATAATCACTATTTCGGATGGTACGGCGGAAAATATGAGCAGAACTCCGTATGGTTTGACGATTATCATAAGAAATATCCAGATCGCTGCATCGGACTTTCTGAGTATGGTGCAGAAGGAATCATTACTTATCAGCCGGATGAGCCGAAGTGCAGAGATTACTCTGAGGCATATCAGGCAGAGTACCATGAATTCATGGTGAAAATGTTGATGGAGCGCGACTATATCTGGAGCAGCCATGTATGGAACATGTTCGACTTCGGTTGTGCAGCCAGAGATGAAGGTGGAGTGGCAGGAAGAAATAACAAAGGTCTTGTTACTATCGACAGAAAGATCAAAAAGGAAGCCTTCTACTTATACAAAGCATACTGGAGCAGCGAACCATTTGTATACGTTTGCGGTCGCAGATACGCACAGAGAGCCGGGGAGACTACAACGGTAAAAGTGTACTCGAACCAGCCGACAGTGCAGCTTTATGTAGACGGAGAATTATTTGCAGAGCAGAGCGGAGAGAAGATTTTTGTATTTGAAGGAGTTCCGCTTCACGAAGGATTTACACAGATCACTGCAAGATACAATGACTGCACAGATTCTCTCGCACTTGAAAAAGTAGCAGAAAAACCGGAGATCTACACACTTCCGAAGAATGAAGATGAGGAAGGAATGGAAGGAGCAGCCAACTGGTTTGATCAGGCGGCAGCAGAAGCAGCAAACGCAGGCGAGATGGTATTCCCGGAAGGATATTTCTCTATCCGCGACAAGATCACAGATATCATTGAAAATGATGAGGCGGCTGCAATTCTCAGCGGAGCTTTATCTGCAATGTCTGGCATGAAATTAAACAAAGGAATGTTAAAGATGCTCGGCGGAAAGACATTAGAAGAAATGATCCAGATGGTAGGACAGATGGGACAGGAGATTCCGGAACAGGGCGTAAAAGTCTTAAATCTTCAGTTAAATAAAATCAAAAAATAAATCAGAATTCGTGAAATACATTTGCGAAATCAGAAAGAGATGCCGGTGGACAAAAACAAGACCGGCATCTCTTTTTTGATCTGCTTCATAGATTCTTGTTTCCGTGCAGGAGGTTTGCACAGGAGAAAGAAATAAGAATTGATTTGCAGGCGCCGGACCGTTATAATAACTGTATAAAAAGCGGTAACAAACCGGCAGAAAAGAGGTAAGATTTTATGTGGGAATTAGAGAAGGCGGTGCTGATCACAAATAATGACAGAGTGTATGAAAAATACAAAGATCAGTTGCAGGTGATCTTGCTAAAGACGTATGAGGAAGTGCTGATCAAGGCGCGAGATATGGTATACGACAGACACCAGCTGCTGACACATCCGCAGGCATCCAGTCTGAAGCCAAATCAGACGCCGTTTCGTTCTGTTGTCGTATATCCGAAGGGCGAGGAAGACAACATGAAAGATATCATGCTGATCGAGAAGTGCATTGAGACATTCCGTCAGTGGCAGGAGATTGCAAAGACACCGGAAGATTATGAGGAAAAAGTGGCAGAGGACTTTAAAACGATCGATCTGTCTGTCGTAGATAATATTATTCCGAGAATCTGTTAAGATACAGCAATCTTCGCAGCAGGGGATGGCGCCGTATGGCGGAATTTTAGAAAATCGCCGAATATCAGTCAAAAAAGAGGGGGAAGAAGCGTGGCACAGGAAGAGAACAAAAGCGGATATTTCAAAGGGCTTTCCAGACAAGACTACATTAAGAAGACACACGAGATCATGAAGAAGGAAGGGGTGGAAGCTGTTTCTATTCGCAGGATCGCAGCAGAGTTAGGCTGTTCTTCGGCAAGTCTGTACAGACATTTTGAAAATCGAGAAGAACTTTTATATTACGCAGAACTGCGGACATTGAAAAGTTATATTGACAGCCTGAACCGGGCGGAACGCACCTGGTCCAACATGTGGGATATTTATGTCGGAATCTGGGATTGTTATGCGCGGGAGGCATTTGCACATCCGGAAGCATATAACCTTTTGTTCTTTATCTATCCAAACAAGAAGCTAAACAAAGCGATCCGGGAATATTATGAGATTTTTCCGGAAGATTTGAAGCGTACAAACCGGTTCTTTCAGGAAATGCTAAAGACACCGGATTTTATGTCAAGGGATTTTGAGATGTGTAAAAAATGTATCAACGATGGAGCCGTCACCTATGAGAATGCGATCCGTCTCAATCGGATGGTATGTATGTTGTTTGCAGGCTATTTTAAAAAGGTGTTGGATGAAGGAATTGAAGAATATCAGATTGGAGAGCGTGTGGATCAATTTATTAAGGATGTGGACACGATCGTGAAAGCGCTGGCAAAAGATCTGAAGGGCTACACAGGATATAAGCAAAGGATTCATTAATAAGAAGAACAATGAAATAGAGGATTTTACAGCCGATGAGTAGGTGGGAGCGAGATGCTCCTCGTTACTTGTCGGCTGTTCTTTTTGTAGCAACTTTATATTTTTATAGAAAGAGAAGAAAATTATTTTGTACATAATGAGAGTGTTTTTTGACATATCATTTATAGATAAAAAAAATATTGAAAAATATTTATAAAAAACTTGAATGTTATCGCGATTAGATGTATAATGTGAACAACAAGTTATCACGATAACAAATCGAAGGAGGGATTTTATATGAAACTGGAACTCGGTAAAATTTTTATCAAAGACATCCAATTTTCAGACCAGACTTGTGTCAAAGATCACGTTCTTTATGTGAACAAAGAAGAGGTGGAGAAGCTGGTGCTGGAAGATGACAAGTTGTTAGAGTGTCATCTGGATATTGCCCGCCCGGGCGATTCTACAAGAATCACACCGGTAAAGGATGTCATCGAGCCACGTGTCAAAGTAAGCGGCGGAGAGATCTTCCCGGGGATGATCGGAAAAGTAACCCCTCAGGTGGGAGAGGGAAGAACACACGCGCTTGACGGCTGCTGTGTTGTGACAGTCGGAAGAATCGTTGGATTCCAGGAAGGTGTCATCGATATGAGCGGACCGGCAGCAGACTACTGCCCATTTTCTAAGACTGTGAACCTCTGTGTAGTGATTGAACCAAAAGAAGGGCTGGAGACACATGTTTATGAGAAGGCAGGACGTATGGCAGGATTGAAGGTTGCCACATACCTCGGAGAAGCAGGAAGAAATGTAGAGCCAGATACGTTAGAGACATTTGAGACGAAGCCGATCTTTGAGCAGGCTGCAATGTACCCGGATCTCCCGAAAGTAGGCTATGTACACATGTTACAGTCACAGGGACTTCTGCATGACACTTACTACTACGGCGTAGATGCAAAACAGTTTATCCCGACATTTATGTATCCGACGGAGATCATGGACGGTGCGATCGTATCCGGTAACTGTGTGGCCCCATGTGATAAGGTTACTACTTACCATCACTTCCACAATCCGGTGATCGAGGATCTTTACAAACACCATGGAAAAGATGTCAACTTCATGGGCGTCATCCTCACAAACGAGAATGTATTCCTCGCTGACAAAGAGAGACATTCAGATATGGTAGCGAAACTAGCTGAGTGGATGGGATTAGACGGTGTTCTGATCACAGAAGAAGGATACGGAAATCCAGATACAGACTTAATGATGAACTGCCGCAAGGTAGAACAGAAAGGAGTCAAAGTAGTTCTGATCACGGATGAGTTCCCTGGAAAAGACGGAAAGTCACAGTCGCTTGCAGATACTTGTGAAGAAGCGACAGCGCTTGCTTCCTGCGGACAGGGAAATGCGACACTACAATTCCCTGCAATGGATAAAGTCATTGGAACAATGGAATATATCGAGAATCAGATCGGCGGATGGGCAGGATGTGTCAATCCTGACGGATCATTCGAGGCAGAACTTCAGATCATCATTGCATCTACGATTGCAAATGGTTTCAATAAGCTGGCGGCAAGAGGTTACTAGAAATCGTCGGTAAGAAAAGGAGGAGCGGGTATGGCAACATATAAAATTGTTCATTATATCAATCAGTTCTTTGCCGGAATCGGTGGAGAAGAGAAAGCAGATATCGTGCCGGAAGTAAGAGAAGGCGCAGTAGGACCAGGTACAGCACTGGAAAAGGCACTCGGTGAAGAATATGAGATCGCAGCAACTGTGATCTGTGGAGATAACTATTTCGGAGAGAACCTTGACACGGCGACAGATACGATCGTCGAGATGGTGAAACAGTATGAACCAGATGTATTCGTTGCAGGGCCGGCATTTAACGCAGGACGTTATGGTGTGGCATGTGGTACGATCTGTAAAGCAGTAGAAGAAAGACTTGGCGTTCCGGTACTGACAGCAGAGTACGAGGAAAATCCTGGTGTAGATATGTTCCGCAAAGATGTCATCATCGTGAAGACCGGTGATTCTGCAGCGACGATCCGCAAGGCAGTTCCTGTGATGGCAGCTTTGGTGAAGAAGATGGCGACAGGCGAAGAAATCCTCGGACCAGATATCGAAGGTTATCATGAGAGAGGTATCCGTGTGAACTATTTCGCAGAAGAGAGAGCTTCCGAAAGAGCGATCCAGATGCTCACAAAGAAGATGAAAGGCGAAGAATTCCACACAGACCTGCCGATGCCGAAGTTTGACCGTGTAGATCCGGCAGAGCCGATCAAAGACATCAAACATGCAAAACTTGCTGTGGTAACATCTGGCGGTGTTGTTCCGACAGATAACCCGGATCACATTGAATCATCCAATGCGACAAAATATGGAGTATATTCCATTGCAGGTATGGATACTATGTCACCGAACGATTTCACAACGATCCACGGTGGATACGACAGACAGTTTGTTATGGAGAATCCAAACTTAGTCGTGCCGCTTGACGTACTCCGGGAGATGGAAAAAGACGGAGAGTTCGGCGAACTTGTCAACTATTTCTGTACGACAACTGGAACCGGTACTGCAACCGGATCAGCAGCAAAATTCGGTGATGAGATTGGAAAACGTCTCGTAGAGGATCATGTAGACGGCGTTATCCTCGTCAGCACATGAGGTACCTGTACACGTTGCGGCGCAACGATGGTAAAAGGTATCGAAAAATATGGTCTTCCTGTAGTTCATATGGCAACGGTTGTTCCGATCTCACTGACAATCGGTGCGAACAGAATCATCCCAGGTGTTGGTATCCCGTATCCTCTCGGAGACCCGACACAGGGCGAAGTAGATTCTAAGAAAATCCGAAAACGTATGGTCAGACGTGCGCTGAAGGCATTGCAGACACCGGTGGATGGTCAGACAGTATTTGAGAAAGACGATTTTTAAATCTGCTCTGCAAGGGGGACACCGCCGGCGTGCATACCAGAAGCGATGACATTTCCGGGAGTGTCCCCCATAGAGAGAGACAGGAGGGTATCTTATGGGAAATGGCGGCGAAAAAGTTAGTTGGAAGAGAGTTCTCATTTTAGCAGGAGCCGTGATCGCTTTTACGATCGGCTCGGGATTTGCAACCGGACAGGAAATCATTCAGTACTACACTGCATATGGAGTACAAAGTCTTCTTGTCATCCTTGTATTTGCGGTTGCGTTCCTGTATTATAACTTCAATTTTGCAAAAGCAGGTGCAGAGCAGAAGTTTGAAAGAGGAAACGATGTCTATAAATATTTCTGTGGAAAATACGTCGGTACCTTCTGCGATTATTATTCCACATTGTTCTGTTACATGTCCTTCTTCGTAATGATCGGGGGAGCGGCCTCTACACTTCATCAAGAATACGATCTTCCTACCTGGGTGGGTGGCGTGATCCTTGCCGTGTTGGCAATTTTGACGGTAGTCGGCGGGTTGAACTCGCTTGTAGATGCGATTGGTATCGTAGGTCCGGTCATCGTTGTGCTCTGTATTGCGATCGGTTTGATCACTTGTATCCGTGATGGTGGAAATATTGCGGCAGGTCTTGATATTATCGAGCAGGGAGCATACGAAGGAGCAAAAGCAGGGGAGACGATGAAGAATGCAGGTGCAAACTGGTTGATCTCAGGACTTTCCTATGCGGGATTCGTTCTGTTGTGGTTCGCAAGCTTCACCGCAGCGCTCGGCTCCAAGAATAAGAAGAAAGATTTAAATTATGGTATTATTGGCGGAACTATCGCAGTCTGTGTTGCCATCGGCTTAATCGCATTTGCACAGATTGCAAATGTCAATACCGGAGCAAATGGAACTTACATCTGGAACGCGGATATTCCGAATCTGATCCTTGCTACAAAGATCTGGAAACCATTCTCTGCAATCTTTGCAATCGTTGTATTTGCAGGAATCTATACAACAGCAGTTCCACTTCTTTACAATCCGGTTTCCCGGTTTGCAAAAGAGGGAACCCCGAGGTTTAAGATCCTTACAGTTGTTCTTGGTGTGGCAGGTCTGATCGTTGGACTATTCCTTCCATTCAGAGTACTTGTCAACATCATTTACGTGCTGAACGGATACGTAGGTGCGGTTCTGATCCTGTTTATGATCTGGAAGAATATCAAAGACTTCAGAAATAAGAAAAAAGCATAATGGAAAGGGATAGATCAGATAGACGTTACGTTACGATATCGATACAAACAAATCCCTGAAAAGGTCCAAACGGAAGTGATTCCGGGCGGACCTTTTCTCATGGGGGTATAAATCACCGTTTATGGGAATGGAAATATTTACCATAAAAGCAGGAAAATACTTTTAAATTATAATCATTTAAAACAAACTTTTTCATGCCAAAACAAAACCGGGTAGGGGTACTTGAATTTCGTGAAATAATGTGCTATATATAATGTTATATATTATAATAGGAAATTACAAATGAGAAAAGAGTGGGAACATGAAAAAAACAGAAAAACATGCATTGACAGTCCGGATAGCTCTGCTTGTGATGTTAGACATTTTATTTATGCAGGTGGCATCTTTTGCCAGTCTGTGGATTCGGCATGAGTTTGACTTTCAGGCTGTAGAAGAGACGTTTATCCATACTGTGTGGAGATATATGCCGCTGAATATTTTGGTGACACTGGCTGTATTCTCCATGTTTCATCTATACACCAGCCTTTGGAAATATGCGAGCATCACGGAATTATCCTGTATCGTTGCTGCTGTGGCAATTTCCAGTCTGCTGCACGTTCTGGGAATGGCAGTGATGGGACTTAAGATGTTTAAAAGTTACCTGTTGCTATACTTTTTGCTTTTTTTATTCATGGTCGTGGGATTGCGGTTCTCTTACCGGTTTTTCCGGTTTGTAAGAAATAAGTGTAACCGTGGAATGGCGGAGAAGCGGGAGAATGTTATGATCATCGGAGCCGGTGATGCGGGGGCTGCGATCATCAAGGAGAATCGCCTGAGCAAAGCAGCTACGAGAAAGGTCTGTTGTCTGATTGACAAAGATCCGAAGAAATGGGGAAGATATATTCTCGGATGTCCGGTTGTCGGTGGGGCGGACAAGATTATGGAATCTGTAGAAAAGTATAAGATCCAGAAGATCGTCATCGCAATTCCTTCGGCGACAAGCCAGCAGATCAAGGAATTGGTGGAAATCTGTAAAGAGACAAAATGTGAGCTGAAGATTCTCCCTGGAATTTACCAGTTGATTGACGGAGAAGTCAGCATCTCACAGTTGAGAGAAGTTGAGATTGAAGATCTGCTCGGAAGGGAACCGGTCAAGGTGGATCTAGATGAAATCTTAGGATATATCCAGGGAAAGACAGTTCTTGTCACCGGAGGAGGCGGGTCGATCGGAAGTGAGATCTGTCGTCAGCTTGCGGGACACGGCGTGGGAAAATTGATCATCTTTGATGTCTATGAGAACAATGCCTATGCGATCCAGCAGGAATTAAAGAGAAAATATCCAAATCTGGATCTGGAAGTTCTGATCGGATCTGTCAGAAATACAAGCCGGATGAACGATGTATTTGCCACGTATCACCCGGAAATCGTATTTCACGCAGCGGCACACAAGCATGTCCCATTGATGGAGGACAGTCCGAACGAGGCAATTAAGAATAACGTGATCGGTACTTATAAGACTGCGAAGATGGCAAGCGATTACGGGGTGAAAAAGTTTATTTTGATTTCTACAGACAAAGCAGTCAATCCGACTAATATTATGGGGCGAGCAAGAGACTCTGCGAGATGGTCATTCAGACAATCGGAAAGAAGAGTCAGACAGAGTTTGCGGCAGTCCGTTTTGGCAATGTCCTTGGAAGCAACGGAAGTGTGATTCCGCTTTTCAAAGAGCAGATTAAAAACGGAGGTCCGGTCACTGTCACGCACAAAGACATCATCCGGTATTTCATGACGATTCCGGAGGCGGTCAGCCTTGTACTTCAGGCCGGAGCTTATGCTAAAAACGGAGAGATCTTCGTACTCAATATGGGAGAGCCGGTCAAGATCGTTGATCTTGCCAGAAATCTGATCAAGCTGTCGGGATATGAACCGGATGTAGATATTAAAATTGAATTTACCGGACTGCGTCCCGGAGAGAAGCTTTACGAAGAGCTTTTGATGGATGAAGAAGGAATGCAGACGACAGAGAACAAGAGAATCTTCATCGGAAGACAGATTGACGTGGATGAGGAGACCTTTGAGAAAAATATCGAGGCATTGGATGAAGCATCCCGGAGAGAAGATAAGAACATTCGTGAACTTGTACATAAGATTGTTCCAGAATACCGATATCAGGCATCCCCAAAATAGAGCACTTCGTGTGTAGGGCAACATGTAGTAAAAAAGTGGGGTAAAAGGATATTTACAAACAGAAACAGATGCGATATACTGTTTTCGTATATAGAAATTATAAAGCAATTCATATTTCGAATGAAATATCCGTGTAAATATGAGATGTGTGTGATGTTTGGAGGGAAAGAATATGAGGAACCAAAAGAAATTTGCTGCAGTATTGGCCGCAGGTGTACTTAGTGCCTCTATGTGCATGCCGGCATTGGCAGCCTCAGGAGTCAGCGCAGAAGAGCAGAAGATTCTGAATAAGATGGAAAGCTCTGCAGCTGGATTTGGAGTGACAGATGTTTCTCTGTATGCAAGTTATTACAGTCAGGCAGAGAGCTGGCTCGCTTCCGGAGAAGTGGATCTGACAGCGAGTCAGGTAGATGCAGTGTTAAAGGCAATCGATCAGGCAGCTGGTCTTTTACAGCAGGCGATTGATGCGAATGGCGCTGCAAGTGCAAAAGATTTGTTAAATATTATCGGAAAAGATGGTATTATGCAGATCGCACAGCAGATTGTAGATGCGATTGCACCGGGACTGAAAGAAGTCGGAATCATTATCACAGCGGACATGCTCGCAGGAGACAACGGTGTGATCAATGTAAAGCTTGCAAAAGACGGTACAACTATCGGATCTTCTGACAAGGTGATCAAGAAGACTGGTATGAACGCCGGAGCAACGTATGCGGTAGCAGCCGGATTTGTGATGGCTTTGGTAGGATGTGCTGCTGTGGCAAAGAAGAACAACTATAGAGAGACTGCAGAGGAATGCTAGATTGATGAAACAGCGTAAAAGTAGAATAGTGGCATATGTGATCGTGCCACTATTCTTTACCATGATAGGTTACGGAGTTGTATATGTTGCGGCATCCCCGTTTATAAATATAGTAACGACTGCAGGCAGCATGTTTATGACTGAGAGCCTTCCTGAATTTTCTGAGGAATTGGGCTCTATTTTTTCGGAACCAGATAAACATGCAGAGGCGGAAGAGATTCCGCTTGCGGATGTAACCTGGCCGAAGTTTGGGGAGCATTATGCAAATGTGACTTGTGAGCAGATTGGGCTGGATGTACCGCTCTACTACGGCGACAGCATGGAAATCATGCGTGTGGGAGCCGGACAGTATCAGGGCAGCTTTATTCCAGGGTATGGCAAGACGATTTTACTCAGCGGGCACAATACAACCTACTTTTCTCCGCTGCAAAAGATTGCAGTGGGAGACGAAGTGACAATTAAGACAAGTTATGGGATCTACCGCTACCAAGTGCGGGAGACGAAGATCTTAAACGAATCTGATTCGCAGGCAGTAGACCTGCTTCAGAAGAAAGAAGAGTTGGTCATGTATACTTGTTATCCGTTTGACATGCTGTCAAGTACGGATCAGCGTTTCTTTGTCTATGCAGACAAAGTGAGTGGACCAGTATTAAAATAGGAGGAAGAAAGATGGAATATCAGAAAACAAAGAAGCAGTCTTCCTCCAACAGAAAAGGAAGAACGATCGTAAGCATGATCCTATCTTTTTTGATCGCGGTGGCACTGACAATGGCAGCGCTTCTTGGAAGCCTCCGGTTAGGGTTCCTGAATGAGAAGATGATCGTTCGCAGCTTGAATGTGAAGGATTATTATGGAGTAGTCTGTGATGATTTTTACGAGCGAGTGGAAGACTTATCCATTCCTCTTGGGATTCCGAAAAGTGCACTGGAAGGAATTGTAGATACGAACAGTATGTACAACGATATCCGGGCGAGTCTGGAGGCATCTTTGACCGGACAGACTTACCAGCCGGATACCGGGAAGCTTCGAACAAAGTTAAAAGAGAATGTAGAAAACTATGCAAAGTCCCGGGAAATTGAACTGGGGGAAGCACAGCAGACGGTACTGAATACTTATCTGGGACAGGCAGCGGATCAATATGTAAGGGCAACGAAGATTCCTTTTATTGAATATTATGGAAGAATTCACGGTTTTGCAGAGAAAGTAATTACAGTTGGCATTCTCGGCTGCTTAGTCTTTGCGGTGCTGGCAGGAATTATATTGTTTCGGATGTACATCTGGAAACATCACGCGATGCGCTATCTTGTGTACAGTACACTTGCATCGGGGCTGATGATCGGTCTTGTTCCGGCGTATTTGCTGCTTGCACAGGACTATCGGCGGCTTGTGATCGAACCGGAATATTTGTACCAGTTTATGGTGACGTATGTGACGAACGGTCTGCTGATCTTTGAGGGATTTGCGATAGGATTCTTTGGAATTGCCGCATTATTACTACTGCGGATTGCAACTCTGCGAAGACGGCTGATCAAAAACAGCAGAGGATAGAAAAGATGAGGTGAACATAGATGAAAGGGCTGATTGATATTCATGCACACATCCTTCCGGGGGTGGATGACGGAGCTTCGGATTTTCAGGAAAGTGTGCGGATGTTAAAAAGTGCATATCGGCAGGGGGTACGGTGCGTGATCGCAACTCCCCACTATCATCGGAATCACTTTCACCGCAACCCGGAACGGACCATGGAAGCTTTGCAGAAGATCCGCGGATGGCTGCGAGAACATCTGCCGGATATGATCGTACTTTTGGGGACAGAGATTTATTATACAATCGATTTTGCGGAGGAGATTGCCGCGGGGAATATTTTCCCAATGGCAAAGAGCAGATATCTGCTTGTAGAATTCTCGCCACTGGAAGATTATGCGTATATCCGCAATGCAGTTCACGTTCTGGTCAACAGAGGATACTGCCCGATCGTCGCACATGCCGAGCGGTATCGTGTTTTCCATCAAAATGTCAGCAGAGTTTCTGAAGTAATCCAACTGGGAGCCTATATCCAACTCAATGGAGACAGCATCGTAGGGAAAAACGGTCTGCGGATGAAGCTTTTTGCTCAGAAGCTGATGAAAAAGGAACTGGTGCACTTTGTGGCATCGGATATGCACCATATGGAATCGCGCAGGCCGAATCTGAAGGAATGTGCCGAATATATGGAAAAAACATATGGATTTGCGCGTACAAAAGAACTGCTGTATGACAATCCACGGAAATTGATCGAAAATAAACTCATAGAGGAACTGTGACAGAGAAAAGAGAACATATAGGAGAAAATGAATGAGACAACGAGAAGAACAGATAGAAGAAAACGGGATCGATCTGCTGGAGATGCTGGCAGTTCTGTTAGATAAAGCGTGGGCCATTATTCTGGTCGGTGTACTGACAGCCGGAGCTGCATTCGGCTATACGAAATTTATGGTTACACCAATCTACCAGGCGACCACACAGGCATATGTATTGACAAAGGCAGAGGATGCGGCGGTGACGTCCGGGGACTTGAGCCTCAGTAATCAGTTACTCGGAGACTGCGCCTCTCTCTTAAAGAGCCGCCCAGTCACAGATAAGGTGATCGAGGAGCTTGGACTGAAGATGTCCAGCACCGCGCTTGCAGATGCAATTACAGTGACAAATCAAGAGAATACATTGATTCTAAATATTTCTGTCAGCAATCCGGATCCATACCTTGCAAAAGAACTTGCAGATAAAGTAAGAGATGTCGGTGCTAACCATGTGACAGAGGTCATGAACTTAAAAGCAATGAATACGGTACAGGAAGCATTGATTCCGTCAAAACCTGCAAGTCCGAATATTATGAAAAATACTGTGCTTGGAGGAGCGGCAGGAGTCGTGCTGACAGCTGGAATCATTTTACTGATCTTCCTGATGAATGATAAGATCCGCAGTCAGGATGATGTAGAAAAATATCTTGGAATCGGAGTACTTGGAGCGATTCCGTCCACGGAGGACAAGACAAAGACGAAGAAAAAGAAATAGAACACAAGGGAGAAAGCGATGCAGAAGATTAATTTGGTCATACCAGACAACATGGACTACAGAACAAGCGAAGCATATCGCACCTTGAGAACAAATGTATTGTTCTGCGGGGAAGAGATCAATGCCATTGCAGTGACAAGCTGCACCCCTGGAGAAGGGAAATCAGAAGTATCATTCCGGCTGGCAGAAAGCCTTGCCGAGACAGACAGAAAAATTCTTTATATCGATGCGGATCTTCGCCGCTCGGTATTCTCAAAACGATATCAGGTCACGCAGGAAGTAAAAGGGCTTTCCCATTATCTGTCCGGACAGGAAGAACTGGGGGCAGTCGTATGTGCTACGAATATTTCCAATCTGCATGTCATCCTTCCGGGGCCGGTACCGCCAAATCCATCCGAATTACTCGGGAACGAACATTTCAGACAGCTAATGGAAAAGACACACGCACTTTATGACTACATTATTATTGATACACCGCCGCTTGGAAGTGTGATTGATGCAGCGGTCATCGCGAAAGAATGTGACGGGGCAATGCTCGTCATTGAAAATGATGCAATCAGTTATAAAATGGCACAGAAAGTAGAGCGACAGCTGGAACGATCCGGATGTCGGATTCTTGGGGCAGTGTTAAATAAAGTAGATGTCAGAGCAAAAGGGTATTATGGAAAGTATTACTATAGTAAGTATTATGGCGGGGATTATAGTAGTGCTTATTATGGTGTCCAGGAAGTAGAAGAGGGGAAAGAAAGTACCGAAGTATAGGGATGAAAAGGAATGAGAGAATGGAAAATTATAAAAAATTTTACAATGTGCATATGAAAAGTAAGTTGGATTTTCTTTTGGCACTTGTATTTTTAATTGTGCTTTTACCAGTTTATATTATTATTTCGCTGGCCATTATTATTGACAGTGGATTTCCAGTTTTTTATAAGGCAGATAGAGGCGGATATAAGGGAGTGCCTTTTAAAATTTTCAAATTTCGTTCGATGGTAAAAAATGCAGATAAGATTGGCGGAGGCACAACTGCTTTAAATGATCCACGCATTACTCGTGTAGGAGCATTTCTTAGAAAAACAAAACTAGATGAAATTCCACAGCTATTCAACATTTTAAATGGAACAATGAGCTTTATCGGTCCAAGACCAGAACTATTAAAGTATACAAATCAGTATGAAGGAGAAGAAAAACTTATTTTAGAGGTACGTCCGGGAATTACGGATTATAGTTCAATTGAATTTATTAACTTGGATGAGATTGTAGGTGGAGAGAATGCGGATGAGATGTATGAAAAGCATGTTCTCAAGAAAAAAAATCAATTGAGAATCAAGTATGCGAGAACAGTTTCCTTTGCAACAGATATTAAGCTATTCTTTTTGACAGTATTTAAAACGATTAAGAAGGCATTGACATTTATGACAAAATAAGGGGAAGGGAGTACATATGGAAGAAATTGTATTAAAGAATTCTGATATAAAGGTTTCAAGGATTTGTATGGGTGGTTGCCCGATGGGAGGATATGGTTGGGGAGATACCCAGGAAAATGAACTAATTGGAGCGGTGCATACGGCTCTAGAATGTGGAGTGAATTTTTTTGATACAGCAGATACTTATGGGTTAGGACAGTCAGAAATTACTTTGGGGAAAGCCTTGGAAGGAAAACGTCAAGACGTAGTGATTGCTTCTAAGTTTGGGGTGAGAATAGAGAATGGTAAGACATTTTATGATAATACTCCGCAATGGATAGAAAAAGCCTTGGAAGGAAGCTTGAGAAGGTTAGGAACAGATTACATAGACTTGTATCAAGTTCATTATAGAGATGGAAAAACAGCGTTGGAAGATGTTGTGGAAACGCTGGAAAAATTGAAAGCAAAGGGATATATCCGTAGTTATGGATTATCCAATATACATAAAGAAGACATGGAAGAAATCATTCCATTTACAGGAAAGTTTGCAAGCTTTCAAGATGAGTATAGTTTGGCTTGTAGGAAAAATGAAGCAGATTTGTTAGAAATTTCTGAAAAACTTCAGATGACACCATTTACATGGGGAAGCCTTGGACAGGGAATTTTGACAGGAAAATATACGAAAGAAAATGTTTGTTTTGAGTCAAATGACCGCAGAAGTCGTGATATTTATGTAAACTTTCACGGAGAGAAATTGATGAAAAATCTTGAAATCGTTGAATATATGAAAGAGATTGCTGAAAAATATGAGAAATCTGTTGCGGCGGTGGCAATCCGATATATTCTTGATTTTATTCCAGAATCTGTGGTACTTTGCGGAGCAAAGAGACCGAGTCAGATACTTTCCAATGTAGAGGGCAGTGGATGGTCTCTCAATAGGGAAGATGTTGAAAAATTGGATGGAATATCAAGATGAAAAGTGTAAAAAAATATCCATGGATAGATACATTATATACAATAGGAACCATGTTGGTAATTCTTGGACATTCTCATCCTAGTGATTGGACATTATTTAGTGGCACTATTTTTGAAAAGGTAATTTTGTTTATATATACATTCCATATGCCTTTATTCTTTTTTATTTCCGGATTTCTATTTATGAATTCTAAGTCATTAAGGAAACTTGGTTATAAAAAGTGGATTCAAAATAAGATGATAAGGCTTCTTACACCATATGTGTTCTTATCTGTCATAGCTATAGTGCCAAAATATTATTTAGAATACCACTCTTTTGTGACATCGGAATATTTGGCCAAGGCAATTTTTGTACCGAGAGTAGGAGTATGGGGACATTTTTGGTTTATTCCAGTATTGTTGTGGTGCTATATGTTGTTTGGAATATGTAGAAGTTGCTTATTTCAAAATGAAAGCTATATGGTGTGTAGTTTGACATTGATTTCTTTGATAGTGTATTTTTTGCCTATTTCTACTCAATGGTTTGGAATAAGCGATTTGAGAAAAGCTCTATTTTATTTTTGTATAGGTATGGGAGTAAACCATTTTAGATTATACGAGAAAAGTGTTAAAAAGTGTACTAGATTAATAGAATTTGCAGTGGCATCAATTATTTCTATTATATTAGTGAATTGTTTTTATGGAAATCAAACACTTATGTTTTGCGTGGCAATGTTAATGATATTTGCGTGCTATCAGATTGCAAGAGTGATTCCTGAACAGAAAATCTCTCTTGAAGTTAGTAAGCATAATTTTACAATATATATTTATTCATGGCTATTTCAAGCGGTGATAATGGGTATTTGTGGGACCTTGAAAATGATATGGCAGCTTACATCTATAGCTATGTTTTTTAGTGGGCTCTTAGGTCCGATTAGTATAATCTGGATTTATAGAAAAACTAGAATTGTTCATAATAGGTTCTTTGATCTGGTGTTAGGAAAGAAGTAAGGAGGATAATTGGTTGATTATATATAATTCTATGATTATATGGATTGCTGTGTTAGGGATTTTTAACCATCTTGCAATGCAAACGAGGAGAAAACCATTCGTAACTAACTTAGAGGAAAGCCAGCATAAAGTATCTATGTTTTTGGCGATTTTTACGTTTGGATACATTATTTTTTGGGTAGGGATGAGAAGTGGGGTCGCTGATACAAGAGCCTACATTACAGCATTTGAGTCATACCCAAGTTCATTATCTACGATTTCTCAATATTGGAATTTCTCAGAAACTAAAAGTCCAGGGTTTGTTACATTCAATATACTATTTAAGCATTTTATATCTACAGATTATCATGTATGGTTGATGACAATTGCTATTTTAACAGGAATACCGATTATGATAATATTAAGAAAACGATCAGAAAACTTTTTTTACAGTGCTTTTTTATTTATGACAAGTTTACTGTTTTCGTGGATGCTAAATGGAATGAGACAATTTTGGGCAGCATCATTAATTTTCTTAGTCTCTGGGTGGATTGAGAAAAGAAAAACAATTTGTTTTATAATCGCGGTATTATTTGCATCCACAATACATTATACAGTATTAATTATGATTCCTATGTATTTTATAGCTGTTGCGAAACCTTTTGGTAAAAGAGTTATGTTACTCATGATATTAGTCTTATTAGCAGTTGTTTTTCTTGAACCGTTTATTGCAACTATGGAAAAAGTGTTAGAAGAAACGGCATATAGTGGTGCTACTGAACAATTTGCTTATGATGATGGTGTGAATCCCATTCGAGTGCTGGTTATGGCGGTTACACCAATGATTGCATTTTGTGGACGGAAGATTATTGCTCAGAAGAATAATGCTTTTATTAATATTTGTGTAAATATGTCTGTGATTTGTGTAGGAATTTATTTTTTGGGAATTTTTACTAGTGGGGTATTGGTAGGAAGATTACCGGTATACTTTGAATTGTATAACATAATATTGTTGCCATACTTGCTTAAAGAGTGTTTTACAAAAGAGAGTTCAAAAATAATGTTTATATTATGCACAGTTGGTTTTTTGGGATTTTACTATTTGCAAACACAAAATTATTATTATATTAGTGAGTTTACAGGGTTATTAAGTGGATGGAGCATTTAGCGGGATATTTTTATAGGATTGTTTATTAAGAAAGAAAATTTTATATGTTATATTTGGTTTTAAATACGAAATATATTACAAAATTATAGGAGAAATGATAATGAATAGTGAAGAATTAGCATGGAAAATAAGACGTCATGGAATTGAAATGACGCATTTATCTGGTGGTAGTCATATTGGGGCAATTTTATCTGTGGCAGATATTATTGCAGTTTTATATAGTGGAGTTATGAACATTGACCCGAAAAATCCAAAAAAAATGGACAGAGATCGGTTTATTTTAAGTAAGGGACATGCAGGAGCATCTATTTATGCTGCCTTAGCAGAAAATGGTTTTTTTGAAGTAGAGGAGTTGAAGACTCATTATCAGAATGGAAGCCGTTTGTCAGGTCATGTTTCTCATCATTTGCCCGGAGTAGATTTTTCTACAGGTTCGCTTGGTCATGGGTTGTCAGCTGGTGTTGGAATGGCATATGCTGCAAAGAAGGACGGAAAAAGTCATAAAGTATATGTAGTATTGGGAGATGGAGAGTGCGACGAAGGATCTGTGTGGGAGGCTGCTCTGTTTGCAAACCATTTCCGATTAAACAATTTAGTAGCTATTGTTGATCACAATCATATGCAGAGTATGGATTTTCAGGAGAATACACTTGAAATTGAAGATTTTGGAGAAAAGTGGAAGGCGTTTGGTTGGAATGTCATTGAAATGGATGGGAATAGCCATGAAGAATTGAATATTGCTTTTGAACAGGCAGAAAAACTTAGCAAGGAAGAAGCTCATAAACCGACAGTGATCATAGCCAATACAATTAAGGGATTTGGTGTGTCCTTTATGCAAAATGATATTCTATGGCATTATCGTTTTCCACATGAGGGATGGGAATATGATTGTGCAGTGGCAGAATTGCATAAATGCAAGCCAGAAGGAGTAGAGGATCCATATACACCAGACGGAATTGAGAATCCGGCTCAGCCAACAGAAAGAGATGACATTGGGAATGATCATACGTTTTCTTATACTTGGGATACATCTTATCCGGAAAAGATGCGTCGTGTAGAAGCAAAATCTGGAAGTGATGAAAGAGAACATAGGGTGTAGGAGAGAAAAAATATGAATGAACTAATTTCGGTAATTGTTCCAGTTTATAATGTGGAAATGTATTTATCAAAATGCATAGAAAGTATTATAAATCAAAGTTATACTAATTTGGAAATTGTACTCATAGATGATGGATCGACAGATACCTCGGGAAAAATATGTGATGAGTACGCACAAAAGGATTTCAGGATAGTGACATTGCACCAATCTAATAAGGGAATATCGGTAGCTAGGAATAACGGATTGCGAGTAGCTAAAGGAAGATATTGTTGTTTTTGTGATTCTGATGATTTTATTGATTTTAACTATATAGAAGTGCTTTATAAAATTATGAAAGAAAAGAACGCAGACATCTCATGTTGTAGATTTAAAGGAATTTATGCAGACAGTACAGTTATTAAATCTAATACAGGAACAATAATAGAATATTCGAGTATGGAAGCTTTGAATAATTTATACTTTAATAGTGGACCTATGCAGCAGGTTTCAAATAAAATCAATATTGTTGTATGGAATAAATTATATAAAAGAGAGTTGTTTTCAGGCACATTATTTACGGAAGGTAGAGACATTGAAGATGTTGATATAACATATCGTTTGTTGTATAAAGCTAAAAGAGTTGTATATATAGATTTGCCTTTATATAATTATCGACTTTCAAAATCTGGGTTTACGAGATCAAATTTTTCTGTTAGGAAAATGGATGTCTTGGAAGTGTGGAAAAAGCAAATGGATTTTTGGAAAGAGAAAAATAAAAGAATATATGAATATACAGCGATGGTTTATTACACAAAATTAATAAATCTAGCTTATTGGGGAAATAGATATAAATGTGATGAAGAAATTAATAAAAGATTACGATATATTGAAAAAGAATTAGAAGAAAAGTATAGCTTGATAATAAAAAATCCTAATATTGGAAACAAAAAATATAAATATTGGCTGTTTAAGACATCTCCTAAATTATTTTATTGTATATGGGGACTATATTTGAAATTAACTAAAAATGATTCCGTTGCGAATATCTAATTTAAGGATTTAAAGAGTGTGAAATAATAAAGAGTAGAGGTAGAAATGAGAGATACGTTTGTAAAAACTTTGGTTGAATTGGCAAAAGACGATAAAAATATTGAATTGATTACAGGAGATCTTGGGTTTGGGGTATTGAAACCGTTTTGGGAGACAGTTCCGGATCAATTTACGAATGCAGGAATTGCTGAGCAGAATATGACGACAGTTGCAGCAGGAATGGCTTTAGAAGGAAAGAAAGTATTTACATATTCAATTGGCAATTTTCCAACATTACGATGCTTGGAGCAGATTCGAAATGACTGTGCGTATCACAATGCGAATGTAAAAGTAGTTTGTATTGGTGGGGGATTTGTGTATGGTTCACTCGGAATGAGTCATCAAGCCACAGAGGATTTAGCTATTCTCAGAGCCTTACCTGATGTAGTAGTTATGGCACCGGCGGATTTGGTAGAAGCGGAAGAATGTACAAAAGCGCTAGCAACATATGCGGGAACGGCTTATTTACGTCTTGGTCGAGGGGGAGAAAAAAGAATCCATGATCATATTGAAAATTTTCAGATTGGAAAAGCAATTAAAGTGAAAGATGGAAAGAAGGTTGCAATTTTCTCTACCGGAGCTATTTTTGAAGAAGTGAATGCAGCTTATCAGGAGCTGATTGAAAAAGGATATGATCCAGCAGTCTATACATTTCCAACAGTGAAACCAATTGATAAAGAAGTAATTGAAGCATGTGCAAAAGCATTTGACATCATCGTTACATGCGAAGAACATAATATTGTTGGTGGTTTTGGAAGTGCTGTGGCAGAGGTTATGGCAGAGATGAAAGAAAAGAGAGCATATTTATTACGGATTGGTTTGAATGATGAGTATTCTATTAAAGTAGGAAATCAGGATTATCTGAGACGGCAGTATGGAATGGATAGTCAGTCAATTGTAAAAAAAATTGAGGATACAATTTATGAATAAAAGGATTCTTGTTACATCAACAGATTTGATGATGGTGCAGTTTTTGTTACCGCATATAAGAAATCTGGCTGATAATGGATATATAATGGAAATTGCCTGTTCGGATGTGGGCGGACGTATGAAAGAAATCTGCGAAAAGATAGGTGATTGTGTAAGAAAAATTTATACAGTAAATCTTCACAGAAGTCCGGTTAATCCGGGGAATTTTAAAGGTTTCAGAGAGATGAAGGATATCGTTGAACATGGAAAATATGATATCATTTGGACGAATGAACCTGTTATGGGAGTAGTTACAAGATTAGCAGCAAAGAATGCGAGAAAAAGAGGAACGAAAGTTTTATATATGGTTCACGGGTTCCATTTCTATGATGGAGCACCGAAATTAAATTGGATGATTTATTATCCGATTGAAAAACTTATGGCTTCCAGAACAGATGTGATATGTACTGTAAATCGAGAAGATTATAAAAGGGCCAAAGGTTTCAATGTGAAAGATGTAAAGTATATTCATGGTATTGGAATTAATACAGAGCGGTTAACAGTTGGTGAAAATCAAAAAGATATACGAAAAGAACTTGGGTTAGATATAGATGATTTTTTTGTGCTTTCGGTAGGAGAATTGAATGAAAATAAGAATCAGAAAGTGATTATACAAGCTCTTTCGTTATTAAAAGACAAGACGATTCATTATGTTCTCTGTGGTAAAGGTAATCAGATGGAGAATCTAAAAAATCTTGTTGAAGAAAAGAGCATTAAACAGAATGTTCATTTTCTTGGGTATCGTACAGATGTAGTAGATATATGTAGTCAGGTAGATGTATATGTTATGCCTTCTAAAAGAGAAGGCTTGCCGGTGGCATCACTGGAGGCAATGTATTGTGGGTTGCCACTAGTTACTTCTAACATTCGAGGTCTGACAGATGTAATGGAAAATGGTGTATCCGGTTATATGTGTAATCCTGAGGATGCGAAAGGATTTGCGAAGGGGATTAAAAAATTGAAAGAAAATCCTAAAATGCGAAAGAAAATGGGAGAGCACAATAGAGAAACTGTAAAACCATATTGTATTGAAGCGACAAAGAAAGAAGTGTTGAAGTTAATAATGTCTTTTGGATAGATATTTAGTAAAAAGGAATGGAGAAAATGGTAAGAGTATTACATATATTCCATAATATGGGAAATGGTGGGATAGAGAATTTTGTAATGAATTATTATCGTGCGATTGATAGAGACAAGATACAGTTTGACTTTTTAACTTCTGTAGAAGAAGAAGGGTATTTTGACGAAGAAATCAAAAAAATGGGTGGACATATTTATCATGCATATCCTAAAAAGAAAAATCCAATAAAAAACTATTTTAGTATAGCAAAAGTCGTTCGAGATAAAGGATACAAGATTGTTCACAGACATACAGGAAGTGCAATTTCTAATATAGATTTATTAGCTGCAAAGCATGGAGGAGCAGAAATCCTAATATCGCACTCACACGCTACTCAGGCAGGGAAAAAGTGGTTGCATTATTTGGCTAGAATTATTTTTCGTGTAAAAACAGAGGAATTTGCATGTTCTAAAGAAGCGGGACGATGGCTTTTTGGGGAAAATGATGCAGAGAATGGGAAAGTACAAATTATAAAAAATGCAATTAATGCTGAAAAATATAGCTATAATTCTGAATTGCGCAAAAAAGTTCGAGAAGATCATAAAATTCAGGATAAATTTATCGTAGGTCATGTCGGAAATTTTAATGAAGCCAAGAATCATGAGTTTCTTATTGATGTTTTTTATGAAATTCAAAAAGAGAATGACAATGCTGTGTTATGGTTAATTGGAAATGGAAAATTCCGACAAAATATAGAAGAAAAAGTAGAAAACTTAGACATAAAAAATAAGGTAATCTTTGAAGGAGAAAGAGAGAATGTAAATGAGTTTATGCAAGGATTTGACATACTGATTTTTCCTTCAGTATATGAAGCATTTCCAATTGTACTAATAGAAGCTCAATGTGCAGGATTAAAGTGTTATGTTTCAAAGGAAGCAATTCCCCCAGAGATAGATATTACTGGAAATTTGGACTTTGTCTCTTTAGAGAAGGACGCATTATTCTGGGGAAATATAATTATTGAAGATATAAAGAAGAAAATGAATCGGAATGATGGCTATCTATGTATAAAAAATGCGGGTTTTGATATTAGGGATGCGGCAAAGGATTTGGAACGGAGGTATTTGACTTATGCAGGGCAAAAGTAAGGTTTCTATATTGATGGGAATCTACAATTGTGCAGATACTTTAAGTGATGCAATTGATTCCATTATTAAGCAAACTTATGCGAATTGGGAACTTATATTATGTGATGATGGTTCACAAGATGATACATATAAAGTTGCAGCGAAATATAAAGAAAAATATCCTGATAAAATCATTTTATTAAAAAACAAAAAAAATATTAGATTGGCAGCAACATTGAATCATTGTGCCAAGCATGCAACAGGAAAATATATTGCTCGTATGGATGGTGATGATTTATCTTTGCCTGATCGTTTTGAAAAGCAGGTGGATTTTTTGGACAGACATCCGGAATATGCTCTGATTGGAACTTATATGAAGGCGTTTGATGAAAAGGGAGAGAAAAATATAATTCCGATTAAAGAAATTCCAGTTAAAACAGATTTGCCAAAATTCAATCCATTCCATCATGCGACAATTATGATGAAGCGAGAAGTTTTTGAAGCATTAGAAGGATATCGTGTGTCTAAACTTACGACTAGAGCAGAGGATGTAGACCTTTGGTTTCGCTTTTTTGCAAATGGATACAAAGGATATAATATTGCAGAGCCATTATATTTAGTTAGAGAAGATGTGGCAACCTTTAATCGGCGAACATTCAAACATTCATTGGAAGCATCGAGAGTATTGGTGAATGGGATTAAGTTGCTAAAACTACCGCTCCAATACTATGTTTTTGCGATAAAACCTATTGTATCACAGATAACACCCATTTGGTTAAAGAGAAAATTTAGAAAAAATATGGATAATAGAAATAGAAAAGGAGATTAGCATGATTCCTAAAGTAATTCATTATTGCTGGTTCGGCAGAGGGAAGATGCCAGATTTGGCAAAGAAGTGTATAGAAAGCTGGAAAAAATACTGTCCGGATTATGAGATTATAGAATGGAATGAAGATAACTTTGATATTAATTGTTGTGACTATGTAAGAGAGGCATATGAGAGTAAGCGTTTTGCTTTTGTGACGGATTATGTTCGTTTATATGCTATGTATAAACAAGGTGGAATCTATATGGATACAGATGTAGAGGTAACGAAAAACTTAGATAAGTTTCTTGTACATCAAGGATTTTCAGGTTTTGAATCAGATACTCAGATTCCGACAGGAATTATGGCAGCAGAAAAAGGTTTTCCACTATTTAAAGAGTTACTTTCCTACTATGATGGACGTCATTTTGTAGATAAGGATGGTAATCAAGACACAACTACAAATACAGTAACAATAACAAGAATGCTTTCTGAAAGAGGTTTTGTGCCGAATGGAAAATATCAGGTTTTGGATGGGTTTGCATTATATCCAAGGGATGTATTTTGCCCATTAGATGATGCAACAGGCATTATGTATGACTCTAAGGATACGGCAACGATTCATTGGTTTAATAAATCTTGGGTGCCACAGAAATTAAGAATAAGAAGTAAAATAACCAGAGTGTTTCATCGATGGTTTGGAGTAGATTGCTTTGCTTTTTTAAAGAAGTAAGAGGGGAAATATATGAAAAAAGTTATGTTGGTGTTTGGCACGAGACCAGAAGCGATTAAGATGTGCCCATTAGTGAATGAACTGAAAACGAGAGAGAGTATAGAAACAATAGTTTGTGTTACGGGACAGCATAGACAAATGCTAGATCAGGTCTTAGAGGTATTTGATGTAGTTCCAGACTATGATTTGTCAATTATGAAAGAAAAGCAAACTTTGTTTGATATTACTGCGAATATTTTGAATAATATTAGAAAGGTATTAGAAGAGGTAAGACCAGACGTTGTGTTGGTGCATGGGGACACATCTACAACTTTTGTAACGGCATTGGCATGTTTCTATTTGCAAATTCCAGTTGGACATGTTGAAGCTGGACTTCGGACATATAATATTTATTCACCATATCCAGAAGAGTTTAATAGACAAGCGGTAGGAATTATTAGCAATTATAATTTTGCACCTACAGAAAAAGCAAAAGAAAATTTAATTAAAGAAGGTAAGAAGAAAGAATCTATATATGTAACGGGAAATACTGCAATAGATGCATTAAAAACTACAGTAAAAAAGGAATATAATCATCCGGAATTAGAATGGGCAAGAGGGAGCCGTTTGATCTTAATTACAGCTCATCGAAGAGAAAACTTAGGGGAGCCAATGAAAGCTATGTTTAAAGCAATACTTCGTGTTTTAAAAGAACATCCGGATGTAAAAGCGATTTATCCAATACACATGAACCCGGTTGTAAGAGAAATCGCAGATAGTATTTTGGGGAAGGAAGAAAGAATTCATATTATTGAACCATTAGAGGTAATTGATTTCCATAATTTCTTGAATCAAAGCTATATGATTTTGACAGATTCAGGAGGAATACAAGAAGAAGCACCATCTCTTGGGAAGCCAGTTTTGGTTATGCGTGATACAACAGAACGACCAGAAGGTATTGAAGCTGGAACATTAGAACTGGTTGGCACAGAAGAAGAAAATATTTATCGAAACTTTAAGAAGCTTCTTGAGGATGAAGAAGAATATAAAAAAATGAGCAATGCGAGCAATCCATATGGAGACGGATTTGCATGCAAAAGGATTGCAGATATATTAGTTGGGAATTAATAATATGGACAAAGTGCAGAGAGAAATATTTTTTAGTATTATAATACCAATTTATAATATGGAAAAATATTTAGAAGAGTGTATTAGTAGTATAAAATGTCAAAAAATTGACGATTATGAAATTGTTTTGGTGGATGATGGTTCCAGAGATAGTTCATTTCAAATTGCAGAGAAATTAAGTGAGCAATATGTAAATGTTAAATGCTTTAAAAAAGAAAACGGAGGAGTTGCTTCTGCCAGAAATTATGGGATTGAAAAGGCAAAAGGGAAATATTTAATTTTTTTAGATGCAGATGACAAAATGGTAGGAGGGGCATTGGAAAATGCTTATAAAGCAATTGCAGACTCTAACTTCAAAGAGTATGATTTGATTGTTTGTAACGCATATAAGGAATTTTGCAAAAATATAGAGCAGGAAAATGTACTATTTTCGGAGAATATTTTAAAAGAGGAATTATCTACAAAAGAGACAAAGATTTTATGTCAAAATTTAAGTTCAATGTGTATCGGAATTTATAAAAGAAGCTTCTTGCAAGATAATAACTTAAGAATAAACGAGACAATAACCTGTGCTGAAGATACAGATTTCTTTTTTCGAAGTTTGGTGGCTAGTAATAGCATAAAAATTATAAGATGCACACTATTTTCTTATAGATATAATAGGGAGAGTGTTTCTAACAATTTAACGTATAAAAATGTGAAGGATGTCTTGAAGGTTTGTTCTGAAAGAATGAATTTACTTCTTAAGAATCCGATTGAGGATATAGATAATGATAAAGCATTGAATTTTTTTGGAACAAAATTTATTCATTTTGGAATAAAAGCTTCGGGGATGTGTAAAGAGGAGAAGAAAGAGCTGATACTCTTTATGAAACAAAATCGAAACTTATTAAAATATGTAAAGGCAAAACCAGATAAAATATATGCGATGTTAGTAGATATAGTAGGGGAAAGGATTGCTGTTTGGATATTTTATTGTTTGGTGAAAATCAGGAATAGTATACAGCACTAGAAAGAGAGAAAGTATGACTTTTTTAAGAAATTTGTTATATCGTTTGCGAGGAGAAGTTTCTACAGACAGTTTGATAAAACTAGGACTTAAGGTAGGAAAGAATTTTAGAAGAAATGAGCATTGTATTATAGACCAATCACATTGTTGGTTGATTGAAATTGGAGATGATGTTACTCTGGCTCCACGAGTACATATTCTTGCACATGATGCCAGTATGTGGAAAAAATGTGGATATACGAAAATAGCGCCAGTACACATTGGAAACAATGTTTTTATTGGAGCTGGAAGCATAATCATGCCAGGAATAACAATTGGAAACAATTCGATAATAGGTGCAGGGAGCATTGTAACTCATGACGTTGAAGAAGGTAGCGTAGTTGCTGGAAATCCAGCACGAAAATTAAAAGATTATCACGATTTTATTAACGAAAATGAAGAGTATATTAAGAGGAAACCTTGTTATGGAGAGGAATATACATTGAGAAATCCTTCTTTTTCAGAAGTCCAGAAACAGGAACAGAAGGAGACTGTTGAAAAAAATAATTTTGGATATGTAAGGTAGAGATAGTATGAGACCAAAAGTAAGTATCATTGTACCGGTATATAAAACGAAAGAAACATTAGCAAAGTGTGTAAATTCTCTTTTGGGACAGACACTTCGGGAAATAGAGGTAATCTTAGTTGATGATGGTTCGCCGGATGAATCGGGTGAGATGTGTGATTCTTTTTGCAAAGACTCTCGAGTGCATGTTATACATAAAGAAAATGGTGGACTTTCTAGTGCGCGCAATGTAGGGTTAAAAATAGCAGCTGGAGAATATATTGGATTTGTGGATTCGGATGATTATGTTCATCCAGAAATGTTTTATAAACTTTATAACAGGATTGAAAATGATAAATCGGATATTTGTATTTGCTCACACTTTACAGTAGATGTTGACAGAAATATTGCAGAACATCATTTTCAAGATATACCAGGAGTAATGAATCCTTCGGAGATTTTAAAAATGCTTATTTTACCTATGATAGGAGTTGTACCGGGGACAACGGAACAAAGTGTAGAAGGGTTTGTTTGGAGAAACTTATATAGTAAAAGACTTATTTCGAATTACGAATTTAAATCTGAACGAGAATTTTTTGCAGAAGATGTAGTTTCTGCTATGGAATTATATAAAGAGTGTAAACAGATATCTGTTTTAGATGAATGTTTATATTATTATAAGTATAATGGTGAATCATTAAGCAATACATATCGTCCACAAGTTTATAAGTTATTAAATAATCTTCTTGAATGGGAAAAAGGGTATTTGAAAAAAGAACAGTTATTTGAGCAAGAAAAACAACGTTTGTTTTCTACAGGAGTAAAGTTTTTGATTTTTTCAATTCAAAATATAAAAAAGGGAAATCTGGATAGAAATATAGAACAAGAAGAAGTTAGAAATGTTTTAGAACAAAGTATGATTCGGGAAAGTATTCGCAATATCAATATTTTTAAATATGGATGGAAAATGAAAATTTTAGTTCTGTTATCTAGGTGTTTTTGTATTAAATTGTTGCTAAGACTGTTATGATGGAGAAAACAAGATTAAAATGATTAGTAAAATATTTATATTAAGGTGGAGAAAATGAAAAAGATAGGTCAACTTACATTTCATG
>ENA-OQIN01000333-OQIN01000333.1-human-gut-metagenome-genome-assembly--contig:-NODE-333-length-43695-cov-9.638956_pt1 | contig 43695 bp, 46 predicted proteins | sample MGYA00242581_ERZ504746 | MGnify/ENA primary metagenome ERZ504746 (study PRJEB26092, sample SAMD00036436) | human gut metagenome | host: Homo sapiens | study: EMG produced TPA metagenomics assembly of...
GGCCCTCCTAATGATATTTATTGTATCATAGAAGGACCTTACTTAGGTTATTTTACAGAAAAAGTTTCATAGGCTCTCAAATAACAAAATAATAAAATACGTATATTTACAATGGTAATATGTCAATGTAACAATACTTTATCACTCGATAAATGAATGTGTAAATAAATTGTGAGCATGCCCCTTTTCTGATAAAAGGGCGTTGATATATGCAGGAATTATTTGATTTGGCTGGAACATATTCTCTTCCTTTCCGCTACACTCCTGCTGCCAAGAACATTTTCCTTTCCTCAGAATACAAACAGAGTCAGTATCCAGAGCTTAGTTATCTCTATCCTGGTTTTGTGCAGATTTATGATAAATGCATAATGCAAGAAGAAAATCTTAAAGCAATCCTCTGCTATGTAGAAGCCTGCATCCTCAATCTTGAAAAAGACGACACCTGCCCAGATCAAACTCTTTGTGACTGGTGGATAAGGATTCATAGATGATGATGCTTTAACAGATTATATAGAAACCCTCATAGAAACTGTCCCAATTACGAAGCAATTTTCAAAACCAATCCCCTCCCCGCCCAAATCGTATTTCTGTTCCAGAATTTGCTCTATCTAAAAAATATTGATAAAATTAAATTATAAAAAATAGGAGGCGATGCCGTATATGAAAACTTGCCCTATTTGCGGTAACGCATATGCTGATGATCGGTCCCGCTGTCCATTTTGCTTGACTGAGGACAGACCAGATTTTAAAACCATTCCCCTAACAGCAGCCGCCAAAAAGATGTTGCTCAAACGCTTTAAGTGGGCGGAGGCAAAAAGACAAGAATACTATTTTTATACAGATTGGATCGATCTTGATGATGAACGACTGATAAAGCCTTTCTTTACGGATCGTCCAACCCTATTTCGAATAATGCATAAACTGATAAAAGGAACATTTAGCTTTCTATTTTCCTGTATCACACACTTTCTTTCCATCTTCGCATATTTTGCGCTATATCTGTTCTGCAGCTTTCCTATTTATAAGCTGATAGCTATGGGGGCAACAACAAAAGCTGAGTTTACTGAAATCGGACTGACTTATACTGCCTTTCTCCTCATTCCTTCCATCCTTGCCGGAACAGGTCATCTCACCCCTCTGCCGATCTGTCTCTGGAATTTCATCTTCCACCATAAATCCTGGAAAGCGGAAAAGCAGTGGAAAAAAGAGGAAAAGATTGAAAGTAAAAAGATACTGGCTTATATGTTCAAGATGAGGGCTCATTGCATTGAAATAAGATCCGAAGTTTGTAAAAAACTGCCATTTTTGCCAGAAAGCTACTGGAACGAAGCCGATCTCTCCTTTTTGCAAGATGCATTAGAAAAGCATCAGAACGAGGACATTTCCTTAAAGGACCTGATGAGGCTGGATCAAAAGAGCTGGGGACGGCTGGATTACAGGATTGCCGGGAGAAGAAACACTAAACTTCTAATTGACCGAATTGAAAGAAAGCATCTATCTGACTACTTGCATCCGGAGCAACTGGAACCGGGACCTCTGCCCAAAACGGCCACGATTGTAGATGTAGCGGATGAACCATTCCCAGAAGTAATACTTTAGGATGAAAAAATGAGCCTCTGGGCTGTGACAATCCAGGGGCTCATATTCTGTTTACTCATGTTTCTCTTTATGTTTTTCTTTATCCATCATATCCAACACGTTCCCGTACATTTCACCTATATCCTTTGGAAGCTTTGTAGCTAAATATACTATCGGCAAGAAAACCATTGAAGTTCCCAATGATATTGCCAGAAACAACCGACCATATGGATTTTCAGTAATAATAAGAATTATAGATATTATATATAATGCCGGTACTACAAGAGCACATAACAATGCTACCAAACGCCGCAACTCAAAGGATTTTCTCTTTTTATTCTTCTGTATCGTCTTCAAAGATAAATACTTCCTCCACTGTTTTACCAAAAACCTTAGCAATATCAAGAGCCAGCTTTAAAGACGGATTATATTTTCCATTTTCTAATTTTCCGATGGTCTCTCTTCGTACCCCGACCAACTCTGCTAATTCAGCCTGTTGCATATTTCGTTCTTTGCGCAATTCATGAATCCTTGTTTTTAACTTTGGCATATATTCTACTCGCTTTCCAACTTTTTAAAATGAATACCCGTCATCAAATATTGAAATCCCATTATGAGCAGTACAAATGCAAGTGGATTCATTGAAAAATAGTTTGTCCATGGAAGTTCTACTGAAAGAAAAGATTTTAATGAATCCTGAATCATATAAACAACCAAAATAACAACAAAAGCTGTATCTAAATTCAGAAGTACTTTGCGAGACGCTTTGTTTAAATTCTCTGTTGCCATTTCATCAAATTTTTCGATCTCATAGTTTCGATCTTGAATAATAGTAAAAATTGTATACATAATCATAACTGCCGCAAAACACGCTACCAATATTAAATTTTTCTCTATTCCTTTACATGAAAAGATTAAACCACCTATTAGGTATATTACGCCGCAGAGTCTTTCCTTTTGCATTCTTTGGCTAACTGATAAAATCTTTTTATTCATCTAAAAGTCCTCCGTATGTGATATATTTCTCTCTTATGAGTGAATAATATCACTTAAATTCGAGACAGTCAAGCGAAATGTGATGTATTTATCACATTTTAGTTTTATCTGGTACCTTTTCAGGAATATTGACTTTGGGATAAAAATAGAATAACCTATCTATATAAGAAATGTGATGAGTTTTTCTTATACAAGTCAAAACCCCAGAGGGCCCTATTCCTCCGGGGTTTTCTTGTTACGGCAAGTTACTTCCAGCCATCATAAAAAAGCAAGTGACCAATAATCTCCTGCTTCTTCTATACTTAATATTATCTTGCACATATACTATTTACAAAAACAATGTAACATGCAAAGTCTCCAATTCTCTTCCGATTGTATGGATCATCTTCGATAAAGCCCAGTTCTTTTCTCCACAGTGTCTCTTTTCCCAGCATCTGCAAAAATTTCGCCAGCTGATTAAACTTTACGATTAAGCTATCGTGGCAGCTTGTCCGACTGGCATCATGCTCCATCTTCTCTTCCCGACTGCAAAGAATCCAATTGGACCTGAACTGCGCATATCGATTCGCCTGCTTTACCAGTTCTTCATATAGTTCTAAAGCATCTTCATCTGTACCAATTTCTTCAAGCATCTGAGTATGGAGTTCTACCATCTTTTCCAGGGGGATACTCAGCTCCATTTTCTCATAGTCCTGTAAACTACCTAATTCTTTTCTCGTAATCATCTTTCTTCCCCTGCTTTCTTAAACTGTACCAGCATCTCCTCTGTGCTTTCCGGGCAATCCTCATCAAACGCAATTGGCATTGCCTCTGCTTTCCTTATCATATTCTTTTCTTCATCTGTAAGTGGATGCGGAGCTTTCAGCTGCTTCCAGAGACTCAGCCAGAGATTACAAGGAGCTTAAAAAACTGGAACGGATCCTTTCTCAAGCCAATTCTGTCTCATTCATTTATGGCTCACTTTATCAAGGAAATGGCGAGGAATTGACTGAAAACCGCAGAGATTTAGGCTCTGACATTGTAGATAATCTGACCGGCATCAAAGAAAAACTGCCTGGTATCATCGAAAGTATCCAGAAAACTGTACCTATAGAATCAAGTCTGAGTGATGAATATTTTTCACCTGCTGATTACGAAACAAAATCCCTCATTCAAAAAATCCGTAATACATTTCCAGATTATTTTTCAAAAGAACTCAATCTCTCCACTCTATCCGATTACCAGGCACTCCGCATTTTAGAGGACTTCAATAAAGCAAATCTTCTGGATTTGGAAATTCAGAAAGAGCAAATCAAAGAAAAGGAACACGACAACGATTTGGCACAGGAAGAGGGCAAAAACACAACCACTTATATCGGTAGATAAAATTTCACAACAATATGAAGAGAGAGCAACCGTTTTTCTGGCTGCTCTCTTCTACTGCCACGCTTTTTCTATAATTCCTACCTAAATACCCCAATGCGCTTTTTAACCAATTATTTCCTAATAAATTTTTGAAATTTTGTCCATGACATTTTTCAAAAATTTCAAATATAATTATTTCATAATCATTCGAGTATATTACCGCAATGATAAATTCAAGGAGGTATTAAGAATGAAACGTATTAAAGCAGCCTGCATCTGCCAGACCCTGCATTTTCAGCTGAAAGAGGATGTTGCCCATGATTATGCTGTACAATTAGTCCATGAAGAATTTAATCATTACAAAAAATCTCTTGAAAAGCGACAGACAAAGTATAAAATCATTGCCACAGAAGATCAGCCTGACGGATCTATCATCGTAAAAATCATCAAACAGTATAACACCAGCCCCGTTGGCGATTATCTGGACTAATTAGAGAAGCGCATCAGACAATTGCTATCCGATGCGCTTTTTCAATGCCTTACCAAACTTTATTTACTACTTCTTCTTTTTCTTCGCTGCAGTTGCCTGATAACTCCAGTCTATAAGGTTCTTTATCATCCCATCATTTTCTGATGCTTCTGACAGCAAAATGGAAATCCACTTTTCTTTATTCATATGATATGCAGGAAAAAAGCCTGGCTGCATACGCAAGGAACCAGAAAGGATCAGATCGCATTTGACATTGAGAACATCCACTTCGCCTTCACCAGTAAGACCGATTTTATCACGGCAAACTTCCATAACCAGTCCATACCATTTGTTATTGTCTGTATGCCGTAGTACAGCATTCCAGTCTTTCCATGGATAGTCTGGTTCTGTTTTATACTGTTTTCGGCAGTATTCAAATACATCTTGTCTGGTCATTATCGCTTCACACCTTCATAATCTAAAGTTCGTATGCAAGAAAAGGATACTCTTGTAAAGCCTTTTCTTTAAAAATGGCAATATATTCATCTTTTGGAAGATATGAATTCATATAATACTCTCCAGCTTGCAGCCTTTCTAACTTATCTTCGTAATTTGCTTTGATATAATTTTTAATCAATCGCTCAAATGGCCGTTGCATTTCTCTTAAAAGCATTGTGCGCTGAATCCTCGGTAACTCGACATTTGATAAGCTTCTTTCTTTTGACCTTAATCGGCTAACAGCATTTCTGTTTAAGTCTTCTACCTTCCGTTTTATATCATCTATTGCCACATCTCTTTTTGAAACTATTACATTTTCTATTCCCAGCCAATGAAGCGTTTCTGCATTATCTCCATTCATATATCGCATGTCTAATGTTTTTAAGTTTCGTAGCTTTTTAATAGGTGTAATATCATGAATTATATGATGTCTCAAACATAATGTCTCGAGATTTGTCTGACTGACTACACCTTCGCAATTCTCAATTTCACCAGCTATATCAAGATAATTCAAATTGTATGCTGCATCCTTCAACCAGTTTAAATCTGAAAGATTTGATTCCAAAATAATTAATCTTTTCAGACCAGAAAGATTTTTAAAATCAGAAGGATCAATCTGCTGAACACTACTGAATCTTATGCTTTCCAATAATGGCATACCGGAAAAATCTATATGAGGGACAGGGGTTATCATTAATTCTAATGGAGTTAATTTGGCTTCTCCAAATATGGCAAGTTCTGTTAACAAAGGAGCCTGTATTTTCCCATTTTCAGGTACTCCTGATAAATGGAATGAAAATTTACGTAATCTTTTTAATGGAAGTTCACATACTTGCTTCCAAGATAATTTCATCCCCACAATGGATAAAGATTCTATATCTTTTGCATTTTTCAAAAGTGAAATCAATGAATCATATGGATCTGTCCCCTTATAATTCAACCCAATTGATACGCTACGAATTCCTGTATAATCTCTTAAAAAATCGCTCTCATTACTGATATCAAATCTGCTGCTTTTCCTTTTATCATTTTCATTCCATTCGGTATAAAAATTGATTGCCTTATCAAGCCACCTCATCTTAATTCCCTCTTTCTGATCCAGCTTATTCTACCCCTAATGCCTTAAACACCGCATCCTCCGCACTCTGATACGGAATCAGCTGAAATGCACTCATCAGATCAGCCGGAACGCTTGCGAAATCAATAAATGAAGTACTTGGAATTAACACCTTCTTTGCACCACTATCCAGGCACACTTGAAGCGTGTTTGCAAGTTCATCCACCTTTATCATCGTACCGCTGATTGTAATATCGCCCAGGATTGCCAGATTGCTGACCACCGGCTTTCCCAGTGCAATCGAGCAAAGAGCAATCAACGTAGGAAGTGCCAGTTTTTCAGTCATGCCGATACCCTGCAAATCCTGATAATTGATGATATAATCCTTGGTCGATGTGTTGATAGAGCCGCTGATCCGGTTGCCATTTGCTTTCAAATAGTTAAATGCCGTATTCACAGCTTCCTTGCATTTAGAATCACTTCCCAAACCTGTACGCTCAATCTTGCCATTGCCCGGAAGCATCTGACTTTCCAGACGGAATACACCAATCATACCGCTTTTTCCTCTGGATACAGTATAAACCTGCCCCGGATTGCACATTCCGTCCGGTATCAGCTTACCGCCGCCTTGTTCCGGTACAGAAACATAATGCTCTGACATATCATCCAGGTCGATATACGAGAAGTTCACATCGTAGAACTCCATGCCACCCAGCTTTTTCAGCTGTTCTTTTACACGACGGCGCATTTCCAAAGCAATCTGAATGACTTCTTCCAGTTCCTCTTTCGTAAACTCACCATTCGGGTACAACAGCTTCAGATAACCATCTATCATACGACGGACTGCAATGGTATCACGCTGATTCAGATTTCTTCCCAGACGGAAATAGTGGTCAAGTGCGTCACCATACTGTTCCTTACGAAGTTCCCGGATAAATTCAGCCAGATAATCACTGATAAAACCGTAATCATCAGTAAAATGTTCCGGTCTGAACTTCGGTATCTCCCAGCCGGGAAGATAACAGTGCATACGGTCAAGGAATGCCGTATCCGTTCCCATTTCCGGCGGGAAAGGTGCAAACAGACTGGAGGTTTTCAACAGCACATCTACGCTCTGATTGATATTTCCTACAAAGACCATAGATGCCGTAGCAGCCTTTTCTTCTTTACCACGGGCAAAAGAACCAGATGCCATGTAATCCTTCATAATCTGGATACCGTCTTTATCCTTGAACTTGATGCCTGCCACTTCATCAAAAGCAACGCAGTCCCACAATCCAACCAGTCCCACCGTTTTGCGTCCCATATTGTAAAAGAGGTTTGCAACTGTCGTCTGTCCTCCGGAGATCAAGATACTATTCGGAGAAATTTCTTTGTAGAGATGGGACTTACCAGTGCTTCTCGGACCCAGTTCACAAAGGTTAAAATTGTTCTCAACCAATGGAATCATACGGGTCAAAAGCAACCATTTTTCACGGTATGTAAATTCATCCGGTTCCATGCCGATAGAACGCAGAAGAATATCCAGCCACTCATCTTTTGTAAAGGCTTTTCGTCCCTGCTTCAACTCATCAATATCAATATGTGGCATTTGGATTGGTGTCAGCTTACGGATACTGATTGGAGAAATATCTTTTTGCTTTTTCTGTTTGGAATGAAGCGGATTCCCATCAATATCCTCAATGCCAAAGTTATTATCGCCTTCAACCTCATAATCCAGCTGAACGATACACCAGATACCACCGCAGAGCAGACGATCAAATTTTTCCGGGTATTCGTCGGCAATCGGTACATTACCAACTCCCAGATTGGAAAACTCTGCAAAAAAGCAGTCCTTTTTCATATCCAGTCGGACAGTCACCATATCAATGATCGTGTGGCTGCCTTTCTTTCGCAGCTGAGATAGAATCTTCTGCGATTCATCCGGGCGTACAAAATTATCAGCAAGAATACGCTTCACGTTCTGTACGCCTTTTTCAATGACCGTTTCATCATCTGAGCTGCAATACTGACCCAACAGGAACTCAAGGACATAAACCGGAACATTCGCCCCTTCCTTGATTTTCTTTGTCAGGTCTTTCCGAACAATTTTACCGTCAAAGTTCTGACGGAGCTTGTTCTTTATTTCTTCACGGGTGCTTTCCCCCTCTGTAAATTGCTCCATCTTTCTATCCTCCTACGGTACTAACTAAAAAAATCAAACTCATCCACTGCAAAAGCGATGTCAATCTGGAACGGCTCACGCTGGGGCATCTGCAATCCTTGTTCATCTGCAATAACCAGATAATACGTAGCAGTATTACTGTATTTCAGAGACTTCAGATTAAACTGGCAACGGAAAGTTCTTTCTGCACCGTTGTCACTGGTCTTATCTGCAATAATTTTTTGAACATCACTAATCTGTTTGCCATTCTCGTCCGTAAAGTAAACCTGATAAGTAGCTGCTTCACGGTTTGCACTGACTGCATCCTTCTGATAGAAGTTCAGCGAGAAAATCATGTTGCTGATTTTACGGTTTGCAGACAGCAGATTGACTGTTACTGGTTTGGTATCATACTTCTGCTTATTACGCTTATATTCCATAGAATCATTGCGGAGATAATGGTACTCAATCACCGGAACAACCATTTCCTGCAAGCTGATACCGCCATGGACAAAGTTCATACCGCCACCATTCATTTTGATACGGATACTTTCTCTCGGTGCAAATCCATCAAATTCTGTATTTCCACCCAAGAATTTTACAGGCATCAAATAATCAGGTTGCTCACCTTTTTGCATAATTGCATATCTTCTTCCATATTCCACACATCGCTTGATATTTTCTTTTTTCACGGTATCAGAGTTTACTACATCCACATCAAAATAGCCTTTTTTATCTACCTTAACCTTATCCTCTTCCTTCAAAGGGCTATATGTATAAAGGAATCCATGGTCAGCCGTAATCAGAATATTCGTGCCACCAAATTCGTTTACAATAATACGCACAAGGTTCTTTAATTCTGAAATTGCCTTATCACAGGCAGAAAAAACAGCGGTATCAGAAGTATGACTGGCTTCATCAATGGTATCGTGATAAATGTAAACCACATCCATACCCTTTACCAACGCACTTCGTTCTGCTCGCTTCATGGCAATAATGTCATTATATTTCAAAGCCACACTTGCGGGATCTTCTGATTTCAAAACTTTATCCCGATATCCGCTTGCCGTAGACTGACCATCTGCCAAAACTGTTAAAACATCATTACGAACTTCTACTGTCAGTTCTTTATGCGGCAATAACGCTGCCATGCCAAACTTTGTAATAGAAGGAAAGATACTCTGCATGCTACTGATAGAAACTTTGCTTTGTGTTTCTCTCTGAAGCTGGTCTGCCATAGCTGCCGCTACTTCATACCGCATAGCATCCGAAATAATCACGAATACCTTGGTATCCGAAGTCTTAATCCGGGAACGGTAAAATTCTTCCTGCTGTGGCACTTCTAAAACTTTACCGTAGGTTGCCAGTTCATCTGCACACACATCTGACCAGTTATTTCCCAACTCGCCTAAGAACCAATGGGTATAGAGTCCTTCCACTTTATCAACAACGTGCTTAAACAGATCATCCAGCAGAATATTGGAAGTCTCCAGACTTTTTTGGAAGCTCAAGTGGAACAAACGATAGTAAGTATCCATCTGATAGTAGCTTTTCGTATATTCTTTCCAGATACCTTTTGCTTCTGCAGTATGGAATCCGGCAGAGTATTCCTTAAAGAAGCTCTGCATATTCGCCACTTGCAAGATACCGTCATAGAAATTCTCAAACGGCTCATACCATGCACAGGTTCTTCGCTTTTCAACCATAGAAGTAATGGTATCCACATCAATAATATGGTCGCTGATCTCTGTCATCAGCTTTGTCAGAATCACTTCGTTGATGCACGGGAAGCACTCGGTTCCTGCCAGATCATCTACAGTCAGCTTTTCAAACCGCTGGTGCAGATGGGCTTCATCTTCAACATATCGTGCAACATCATATAACTGTTGAATGTCCTCACTATGAAGCCATTCAGAAATAAAATCATAGCAATATGCCTGATGCGGCATGGAAATGAAGCCATCCAATCCAGCAAGATACTCCTGCCGCATAGTACGGGTAGCGGCAGTCAACAGCAAATGAATTGCCAGTCGTCCAAGGTCTGGTTCTTCCTCTGCAAATCCGCAACCCTGGCGAACCATCGCCCAAAATGCACCGTCAGCATGATATTTTACAAAATCCTGATAAACTGTATTGTTCTTCAAATCCAGTCCGGCACGGAACACACTGCGTAAAATCTGGTTCGGCTGTGCGTCTTTCAATCCGCAAATTGCCGCCATGACAGCCATGTGCAACTGTGCAGGCGTTGTTGGAACTTTATTCTGTGTGCTGACTTTCAATCGTCGGTCTTTCGCATTGAAATAAGCACGGTAATTCTTGACTTGCTTCCGCATGGCCGGATTCGATGCAAGACCCATCTCGTCCATCCAGATGGAAATCAGATCTGCCCGGAACTCTTCACTGTAAAGTTCCACATCCAGAAGCCAGTTATCATCCGGACGGTTATAGACACACGGACTGTAAACCAGATAGTTTGTGGTCAGATCGTCTACCGAAAGCAGTTTCTTCACAGAAAACGCATTATTGCCAGTCAACGCAATCACCTTTGCATTTTCCAGAACCATATCATCCAGCTTATCCTCAAATTCCTTATCTTCATCGTACCAGAAGATGATACGACGCTGATAAAACTCAGGTAGAGGTGCAGCAAATCTGCGGTTCAAGTCTTGTATTACTTTGTCTGTATCCACGCTGCATTATCTCCCTTCCGTATTTTTTACATAAATTGTGCTTCTTGAAGCACCTTCTCTTCTCAACCAGCCATTTTCAACCATCTTAACCAGTATTTCTCTGGCTCTACGCTGTTTAATGCCAAGCAGTTTCATCGCCTGTGCCGTTGTAATGCCGGCATTTTCTAATACATACTTATAAATTTGCTGTTCCTGTTCATTTACCGGCACTTTATCGGCGGTTTCCCGGCGGTTTATCGGCGGTTTATCGGAGGCATTGAGGTCAACAGTGCCGTCAACCTGACCTCGATAAATATTGATACGCAAATCAACTTCGCCACCAATGAACTCCGGTTCCCGCAGTCCGGCATCTTTTACTTTGTCAATAATTCTCGGAATGCCACTTCCCCAATGTTCGATCAGGTTCATATAAGAAAATGCATGAGCAAGCGCTTCATTTCTAATTTTTGAATATCCTTCCTTCATACGCTCCAGAGTTTGTCCCATTGGCAATTTCCCTGGTGACGTGATTTCCAATCGATTATCATACACTGCCACCTGTATCGTACCATGATCCAGATAACTACGATGTACCATGGCATTGATAATCAACTCACGAATGGCATCCGGTGGAATTTCATAAATATCCTGCCGATAAACACCAACAATAGTTGCACCAAGATGAATATTTCTCAGAACAAACTGAAATGCTTCTTCTATTTGCTCCCAAAGTGGTCCTGTATATTCTCTACGGTCAACAAATACCGCTTTTGTTGTACCTTTAAACACGCCACATTGAGTCGCAACATGAAGTCCACCATTGCCTGTCAAAATAGCAAAGGCATTGGACGGATAATCTTTTCCATCACGCTCAATCAAAACACACCAGGAACGCAGCTGCTGTCTGCCGACATCTTTGATAGATGCTTTCTGTTCCTCGTTATGGGCATTTTTGACTGCCTGTTCTTTCATAGCTTTGCAAAGAGCATCAATATCTTCATCCGTGATATTCAGTCCCGTACACAAAGCCTGATCGTAGTAGCGGTTACTGCCCTCAAACAGTAGCTCCTTTACCATATACTCGTCAGCAAGGCGGGTAGTTCCAGCAACACGAACATATACACCACCATCTCTACCAAGGGCTTTGATATAATATGGCCGCTGTCTACCTTCAGAAATCTCTACCACAATAATCGTCTTACCATCAACCGTCTGTAAAGTAATATCCGGGATGATTGCCGGTTCACAGCTGTCTGATACGGCATTGGCAATGGCATCCATTTTTTTGAACACATCTTCCTTATCAAAGCCAATGACCTCTCTGGTTTTATCGGCAATTCCAAAAATGATTTTTCCTCCGGTTCCATTTGCAAAGGCAACCACAGACTTCATATATTTGATGCTTTTTTCCGGCAGGTTTTCTTTGAACTCCACGTTCTTCGATTCTCCTGCAAGAATTTCTTCTATGGTCATTGTAACACCTCTCTCTCACCTCGCTATGCAAATCATAGCCTTTAGAATATTATATTACCCTTATTCCTTTTTCCTCAGCTATCCTTATAAGCCTTTGATACTCTAATGAATTTTTGTCTATTGAATTTCCACAAATAATCACAGTAGGATTTATGAACGGAATACAATCACCTTTATGAGCGTCATCTGTATCCTCTTTTTCTCTCTCGTAAATCAGTCTCCATTCTTCTTCAAAACTGTAAATCAATTTTTCCTTTGTAGTACATGTCAACTGATATTTCGATTCAGATGTATCATTAACTTCCAATAAATCCTTATGATTTAAACGAATATCTTTACATTGATCTCTATTATCTATATACCTTACTGGCATAATACTCATTCCTTCGGATTGTTTAACTGCTTCCAAAACATCATAAAAATTATAAACCAAACAAATTCCACTAAAATTATTCGCATATTGCGCCCACATTTTATTATTATTATATCTTTGTGTAAAGCATGAAATCATCCACATATTGCGCATTTCTTTTATTTTTTCTGCAAATCTCGGATTTTCTATAATATCATTGACTTTAATAAGCTCTTTGACGACTTTTTCTGCATTTAAAATTGGATAATTTTTTTTAATAATATATTCGCTAATTTCTTCAAAATCAAATACAGGAGTGCAATCAGTTTTATCAGGATATGATGATGGCCATCTCATAAAAATAGTTTCATTTTCCAAACTATTAAGCTCATTTTCATTTAAAGATCTATATCTATAAAGAGTTTTAAAAACTCCTCCTACATCTGGGATACGCCTATACAATTCCATTATCGCATCCTCACATGCATCTATATCTTTATGTATATACTTTTCGACATTAGCTTTTATCCGCAATTCAAATTGCTTACGAGTCATGTTTCTATCCTCCCTACTTTATTTTAGCCAATACATCTTGGAAAATTGCATAATTCTTCTTCACACCATCGTCCAAATCAATAGAAATCATCTGGTCAGCAAGATGATGAATCTTTTCCTCGTAGGTTCTGATTTCCATATCTTGGGCCTGCAAAGTAGTCAACTTTTTGTTCAGCTTCACACGTTCACCAGTGGAAGCATTAGCAATACGCTGTTCCAGATCGGCAATGGCAGTACGATAACGAGCCTGCTGTTCATGCACATAGTCGGTACGAATACGGGCAATGATGTCTGGCTGATAGCGGTGCATATAAATCAGAGCTTTAAAGCCGTTCTTTTTACCGCTGTCAAACAACCAGTAAATCGGGCGTTTCTGATAAATCTTGCAATGGTCAGAATAAAAGTCATTCAGGAAATAATTCCGAATTACATCCTTCGGCTGACCTTTACCCCCCAGTGCATCGGCAATGAATTTCAGGTTTTCGTCTAAGGTATCTGCACCGTAAACAATTTTGACAAATTCTACAAAACGACCAACAATATCATCTGTAAAATATTCATCATCACAGATAGGGATAATGTTATCATAATCTACACCCCAAAATTCCTCTGCATCTCTCATTTCCGTTGGCTCTTTTAAATAAACAACTGACTGGTCTGTAATAGGGGCACCATACGTATGAAATCCTGATCCATGAATGATATTTTCATCTAATTTTATTTTATCTATTGGAAAATCTCCATAAACAGCATTCCAGTCTCCACCTGCATAAATCAAACCAGGTTTATATATTGAATAACGACCAAACATACAGCCAACTGCATACGAAATGAAAGAACGAATATCCCTGCTAAGGTCAGCCTTACGGACAGTAACATCCTTATCCTCAACTTCCGGTATCAACTCATCCTGTAACCCGTAAATATCAATAAAAATACGGTTCAGTTCTTCCTCGTTGGTTTTCAGCTGATTGAAACGTTCATCGCATTCAGCCTGCCACTGGTCAAAAGCTTCGGCAATCATCGGAATTTTTCGGAGCAGTGGGTGGTACTGAAAGTCCCATGAAGTTTCAAAAGAATCCCAATCATGTCTTGACATGTCCACATTTCTTTTTGATAATCCATCAATAATTTGTTTTTGTGTCATATCCAAGATAGGTACAACTATTTTAGCAACATCGCCAACTTGACAGTGAAATGTCGAGTTGAACACTGTTTTAAGCATGCTAAATATTACTGAATTAGCATATGCCAACAGCCAAAATTGGTCCTCTTCAGACGGAAAAAAGCAGTGACCAGAAATATCATAAAAAGTATCATCTGGTGCTAATCTAAAACTATTATTTCCTGACGTTAAATCAGTCCAAGTACATTTCTTCTTGTTAAGAAATTCTAAGTCTAACACGCGTGCATTTTTTTGTTGCAAAATATAATTTTTATCATTGTTATAAAATAGCAAATACTCCAAATTTCCATACCACTTACGATATGCACCGCCTTTAAGATACTTTATCCACTTCAATCCAAGACTACTTCCGTTAAATTCATTATATGCAATTTCAAACCATAATCTAAGATATTTTTCATTGTTCGACGTCTGCATACCTACTTTTGGATGTGCACACGCTTCCATTGTCTCACTATTTGCATATAACTCAAATACCTTGTCTGAAAGCCAATAAGCAATAGGACTTCCTGGCATTTTTGAGAAGTTCCCTTGCTGTGCTATGTGATGATTCCTGCTTTTAAAAAATTCTGATTCTTTGCGATTTCTTTGAGAATAACAATAATCAACCAATCGAATCGCTGTTAATTTTTTATCTAAATTATTTTTTCTGTTGACCCATGCAACAATAGGATTATGTCCAACTTTCCCCTCAAATAGTTCTGTTCCAAAGTCAACGAGTGAATCTATTGATGCGTTTTCAAACATCGTTGTTCTAATTTTTTCAAAACTTGACAAGAACATCCATGATGATGTGGTAATAAATGCAATAAATCCGTTTTTCTTTAATTGATACGATAACATTTTCTTAAACATAACCATGCTTAAATCAGCTTTAACATCTTGAAAATATATTTTTACATATTTATCAAGTGCCGCATCAAAACGAGAACTTCCAAGATATGGAGGATTTGTTACAATCACATCATATTTCTGTGCCAATGCTTCTGCCACCTGTACCAATGGCAATAATTCTCTCAATGCTATCTCACGAGACATATTTATATCTTCTGTAATCTCAGCAAAACGGTCATACAAAACAGACCAATCCTGCGGTGTTACCGTCAGAATCGAACCATATTCCTTTGCATCATGCAGTTCCTTGATAATTATATCCATAGCCGCTGTGAGCTTCATATCGCCATTGCAGAAATAGTCCACCTCAAATTTATCTACATGGTTGCTCTCCACAATTGCATACACATGGGGCTGAATGCCACGGCTGAAAAATCGGCGGTCATACTGGCGGGCTTTCATCATTACCGCAAAGTAAGCCAGCTGTGCCGCACGATTATCAATATCCAGACCGTAAAGGTTATTCTCCACAATGCTTGCCACTGCTTCACGAGTAGTATAGCCGTAGGATTCATAAATCTTTATCAGAACATCAAACATATACGCTAAGATATGACCGGAACCGGAGCATGGGTCAATGACCTTCAGCTGATCTGGTGTCAGTGCGGCGTATTCCTTACAGATTTCAGCCAGCTGTGCCTGTATTTCTGGTTCTTGCTCAGCTTCTTCCAGATAGTAGTGCCATTTAGTATCTTCTGGGTCACGGTTCCCGACAGCATAAACAGACAGTTCTTCCTCGGTCGGCAAAAGCTGCTCTTTTACATCTGGGTGTCCTTCCAGCCATAAACGGCCAAGGCTGTTCTCTACCATATAATGTACAGCCCAATCGGGTGTGTATATCGTTGTAGCCGCTGGAATATAATCTTTTTCAATTTTTTCTCGTGCATAAGAACCATCATATACAAATTCATTTAACTCAGTATTATAATACTGATACAGCCAGCCAATGATCTGGACAGCATCTTTCCAGTCATCCTCCGGTATCAGCTCGATCATCTGTTGAATCACACTACCTTCACGGAGCAGATTATCCGGCAGAAGAAGCTCCGTGTAGTCCGAAAGTCTCTGGAACATTCCTGGCAGAATCTTATTCAGGGCGTTGCACTGCACAATCAGCAGATATTTATACAGTTCTTCGGTCTTTTCTGCATCTTTCAGCTCATAGACCTTTTCCATATCGAGTCCATCCAAATCCAGATGAATAGCTTCGGTTATAATCTGCGGCTTAAAGTTGTTTTCTTCGTCCGTGAATACACGCACATGGGAAGGAAGATAGCCGTTGACTTCCATAAATCGCAGCGCAGAGAAACGGTTGAACCAAGTATAGGCAACCTCCTCCATGACCTGCTTATATCCTTTATCGTTAATCTCGGCAATCAGAGCCTGACGCTGCTTCTTTTCATCGGAAGTGAGAACTTTGCCACCAACGCTGTCCGCATTGGCATCCTCGATATTGTCCTCTGTGATACCGTATTCCACACCTTTCAGGGAAACACGGGCGATCAGCTCTGTTCTTGCCCAGACAGCAAATTTTTTAATCGCATTCTTATCCATAATGTTTATCCTCTTAATAAATCAATTCAAGCAATTCGAGCATATTATAATATAATAAAAATAATTGGATACAGTCTTTTCTTCTAACTTTCCGTGTCATCATACCATGATCAAGAAAATTTCTGTTTATTACATCTGGCTGCATCTTAAAATCCTTTCCCCCTTCAAATACCTTTGTAAGACATGAGAAAAGATTTGTATAAAACATAGCTATTGAAAATAATTCTGTATTTACCTCTATCTCCGTGCGTTTTTTTGCTTCATTTACAGCATATAATCCCACCTTACGCCTTTTTCCGTCTAAATATGATTTTTTCTGTAACCTAATCAAAATAGCATCAATTAATGAAAATAGAATAAGTGCACATGATTTATACTGTTTATGTTCATAATCAAACACAGCTTCTTCAAAATCAGATTTTTTCACTCTCTTATTTTCACTTATAAATTTAAAAATCTGTTTCATTTTTTGCCCTGAGCATTGCTTTAATGCTATTAAATCAGCAGATTTTTTATCGACCTTTTTACTGAATATCATTGCTACATTGGTACACGGATTAATTGTCCAACCGTAACTTCCCCACAATTCGTAAATCTCTATTAATTCTCTCTTACGTTCTTCTGAAATTGATGGAAACGTAATTTTTTGTACCGACTCTGAAATTTTTTCTGATATCCTTCGAACTGCTTCGTAAACTCCACTTAATTCAAAATTTATAGAAAATGCTCCTTTTAATGAATCAGCAAATTCCTGTGTCCGAATTGCTTCAGATATAGATACTTTTATTGATTCTATAAATGTTTCTGCAGTTAAATTCATATCGGTACGTAATGCTGCATTTATACTATTATACCTTTGTATTATTGGTTGAAATACTCCCTGTATTTGTTCTTGTATGTGTTCCACCCTATTTTGCATTTCTATAATAGGTGCCACATTTTTAGTTATATGATCTATAGTACTTTGCAAGTTCTGAGATACAATTTCTACCTCATTATTGTTAATTTCTACATTCCCCTTTGTATCTAATTTGTTTTCTTTTTGGTTACCTTCATTATTTTTCATTATTTCCCCTATATCTTGCTTAATTCAGCTTGATTTCGTCGCAATTCTTCAGTAACTGTTTCAGCTGAGAACGAATCTTCTCTACATAATCATCAATATCTGCTTCGGTCTGCAAGGTCTTTGCCTGGAATACGACCTGACGGTTATAGGCACGGACAACCTTTTTCTTTGCGGTCGCTGTTTCTTTTTCTGGCTGTGTCGGCTGTACTGGCGGCTTTGGTGCAGGCGGAGCCAAAACAGACTCGATATTGCCGACCGTATCATCCTTGTACTGACACATCGGCAGGAACATAGCATCCAAAAGGGCAAGACTCTTTAATTCTGCGATTTTTTCTTTACACTGGCTAAAATACCGGTCTGAGTTTTCAATCAGTTTAAGTGCTTTGGAATCGCCGTTTGCGGCAGTGTGAGTTGCTTCCATGCACTGACGAACCGTTTCCAGAACCTCGGCACGTTTTTCTTCCAGCATCTTATCATGGGCGGTACGAACCGTATCCATCAACGGATTCAATTCACGAATCCGGTTATAGTTGAACTTGCTTCCGGTCTGAACCATGGTAATCAGACGGATGGTATTCAGTGCCTTGTGTGCTTCCTCATTTTCTGCAATACGGTCAAGATCATCATGCAGAGATTTTTCAAACTGCACTGCTTGGTCGAATACTGTTACCTGGGTCTTGAAGAAATTTTCAATACCATTGCTCATAGCTTCTTTGTTATCAAAGAGATCATCCTCTTTTTTCAGGACACGTTCAATCAGGGCTATATTGTCTTTTTTCTGAGAAAGTACATCATCCATCAAATGAATGGCTTCCTGTACCAATGCACGATCCGGGTATTTATGCCCATCATAACGGGCATCCAGAGAAGCATAGTAATCACGCTGTTCACCGAATTTCTCGGTCACAAAGCGAATCAGACCATCTTCATCGTCCGGCACATCCATAACATCGAAATAGTCACGGAGCATTGATTTTACATCACGCATCATCGTAGCAGAAATAGTTTTGCGCTTGCTGATGGAAGTCTTTCCGATCTCACTCTTTTTGCGGAGCATATCCGGCAGTTTCGGGTCATCCGGCTGAATGGTATTGCCTGCATACTTAATAGTCACTTTCTGGAAATAAATCAGCTGTGCCGCAACCGCAGCAATGTCAATTTCTTTCCAGCCATACGGAATCGCACTGTATTTGCTTTGCACATCTGCCATGGAAGTCGGCAGCTTTTTCGCATCCTGCATTTCCAGATATTCTTCCATAGCAGAAGCAGCATCACGGTTCGGTTCCATGCCTGGAAGTGCTGTTACCGCACCTGTCAGAATCGCTATAATATCTGCATCACTGCCTGCATTATCTGTAATCAGGTCGAGCTTGCTATATACATGAGCAACCAGATATTCAAGAGACTGATCAATCTTGCTCTTGGCATTTCCGGCTTTGATTTCCAGATGCTCACCGTCTACATAGAACTGCGCTCCTTCAATGGCATTTTGCAATTCAGTCATGGCACTTAGCTCATATTTTCCGGCTTCATCTTGCTGGTCACTGATAATTTTCTGCACGCTTTTTGGAAGCTGGCTTACATTTCTCTGCTTTACATACTTGCGAATCTTCATGGCAGATTCCAGAGATTCATAGTAAGGTGTGTCAGCCAGAACCACGATTGCTTCGTTGCCTTTGGATTCTGCCATCAGGCGGTAATCTGTTTTTTCAATGGCATCGGTAGCAACGGTCAGGAAACGCAGACGCATACCGCCTGTTGCCACACCAACGGTAATTCCATCTACCATCTGATCGAAAGCAAAGTCATATTTTCCATAACGGAACTTCTTAGTCGTGAAAATATCACCGTAAATCATCTGGGCGATACGTTCCACGATAGAAGCGGTATCCACATTGATGTCTCTGATTTCACGCTGAATGTCCTGCTCTTCGTCTGTCAGGAAGTTGTAGGTGTCGCCAGTTCTGCCAATATAGTTCTGGCTCATCAGGCGGTCAAGGCATCCACGGACAGCTTCACGCATGACAATCTTATCTACACGAATATCATCTGCCATAAGGATAACAATATTGTCCAGATTAGAAGGAATATCATCAATATATCGAATCAAATACAAAAGTTTCAGTACATCTACATCCTGCTGTTCGATGCCATCGCCGTTATCGGCAGCTTTCTGGCAACGCTCGATTACCCGGCGGATAGAACCATCCAGGAATGTATGTACGGTATCATAAAAGCGGAAGAACGGCACCAGTGCGTATTCATCCTTCTCCTGAATTTTCTGTGCTGCCTCCTGGAAGCCGGACAGCATGGAACGCTCACCACCAGACAGGTGCTTGCCGGAATTTCCATGTTTCCGGATTTCAGCAAATACTTTCTGCATGATGATGAACTGATACGGCACGAATGGGAAGTTCTCTGTAAATTCCCTCGGACCGGAGTAGCCTTTAATGTCAAGAATAGAGCCACTGAAGCTGAACAGGTTACGCAGAACAGAATCATTCTGCTCATAAACACCTTCCAGGTCTTTCGTTGCTTTCGGTTTCTTTTTCAGAATACGCTTTTGAATAACTTCATCTACAGAAGAAGATGATAAGCTCAGTCTTGTTTTGAAACGAGCCTGGATACGGGAAAACTCATCGGCACGAACTTTGATGATTTCATCAATGGCTTCCTGGCCTGTACAGATTACCCAAATCTTTCCTTCACACTCACTTCCGATTTTCTCGGTCAAAGACTGAAGATTTAAAAGCATATCTGTATCAGTGCCAACATACTGCCCTACTTCATCGATTATAAACAGCAACCGGAAATTAGCAGGCTTTGTATCTACATACGCTTTCATATCTTCTACAAGCTGTGCAATCGAAATTTCTGTTGCTGTTTTATCATTGAACCATGCCTTGGCATCGTCCTCACTCATATCCAGAACTTCCATCAGTGTCGGGATGATGAACTTGCCATTAAAAGCAAAGGCACGGCGCATTTCCAACCAGGACTTTCCTTTCTTTTCTTCAAAAACTCTGCGGAACTCCTCGGTCTTGCCCTGCTGATCAATATAACGCTCCATCATGGCAACTTTCAGATTTTCACCGTAAAATCCCAGATGGTTGTAGAACATCTTTGCAAAGACACGAAGAACAGCAGTCTTATCTTTATTGCTGAAGCCCTCAATATCAATATTGAACAGAATTGTCTCCGTCGGTCCTTTTGTGGCGCGATCGATCAGCATAAAGGTTGCTGGGTCGTCCTCAAATTTTTTACGGAAACGCTCTACACTGCGGATGCCTTTTACCTCTTTATTTTCCAGAAGGTAGGAAAGTATTTTCAGGAAGTGAGATTTACCACTTCCAAAGAAACCTGAAATCCAAACACCCATATCAGCGGTCGGCTGGTCAAAGGCATCTCCATAATAGTTGAAGAAAGTAATGAAGTGTTTCTTCAATTCTCTGGTGATGACATATTCGTTTAACTCCTGCTCGATTACATCGTCAGCAGCCTGATCTACTTTAATTACACCATTGATTTTGCGGTTAATGTCGTCCGCAAACATATCTCGAATCATCATGGTTTTATCCCCCCTTAATCTATGACATTGAATGCCCGGTAATAATCATTTGGTGTCAGACGATTGAACAGTTTTACATGACGACCATCAAACTCACCCGGATACATAACCAAAATCGGAACATCCGAAAAATATGGCTGCAAGGCTTCCAATAAAGTATGAATTCTCATAAACGGGAACACCTCACCTACGCCTGTCAGCATCAGCACATCACCCGATTCATGCGGCTCATACTGGATTTTATCAATAAACTCTCCATTCCCGATTGCAGAGCTAAGCTGTTCCAGAAGATAATCACTTCCGTCGGCTTCTTCCATATCAGGAATCGCATCTGTGATGTCCATATCATCGCAGATAGAGAGAAATGTTTTATATAAATTACAAACAATCAAATGGCAATCTAAGGATTGATCCGTTTCCAGCTGATTCACAAAATGGCGGACAACCATTTCATTCTCCGGTTCATAACAGAAGATTCTGATATTCACCTCATTGCTAAGTCCTTTACCTTCCAGAAACTCTGGTTCCTGGACCAATGCCCGAACTTTATCCAGGCGCATCTTTATGTCACTCATTGGCTACCTCCTACATAAAATGCTCCATCGGAACATTTTTTCACGCTTAGGCGTATGAAAAGCAATTAAACGCTGGCAGTATCGCCGTGTCTCCATTGTTTCTGATGGCATCCTCCAAAACAGGATGCAGCCATACTGGATTCAAATGATCTGCCTTGAGGTTATCGAGATATTCTGTTTCGACAAGCACCCTGGCAATGATCTGTTTTAACTTTGTTATTGTAGTATCGCTCCAGGAAGCCACTGTATCATTCTGCTCCTGCAAACGCATAAAAAATGTATTTAAGTCTATCTTACCAAAAGACGTGTCCCTTAATCTGTACTTCTCTCCAATGACTGTCAACATAAATTCCCAGACCAGTCGGCTCTGCTTCATCAGCGCATACAGACAAATCTGTTTTGATACATCTGTTGGCTGTGATGCAATCGCAGAAACCAGTAAATCATCTTCCAGTGCATGAAGTCGTTTGATACAGGCTTTTGCCATGCGTGTAATAGATTTTTCCGTTGGATACTGGAAAAGATTTTGTTCTACAATCTCTTTTACAATCGCATCATCGGAATTTCCTTCTACCATTAGCTTTGCGGTAGAACGCATCTCGTAGAAAAGGAACGGTTCTCTGGTCAAAGACGCAATATAAGGATAAGAATGATCCATAATGCTATACCTCCTACTGCCCCTCTTTTTTGCCCGGAACAAATTCCATAATATCTCCAACATCACAATTTAACACCATACAAATCTTTTCTATTACATCCATGCTGACATTTTCATCTTTAGATAGTTTTGACATTGTTGTTGTGCTGAATCCAGTTTTCAAACGTAAGTCTTTTTTAATCATGTCTTTATCAATCAGCATTTTCCAAAGCTTTTTATAGCATACGGCCATATTGTCACCTCCTATGATTATTCCTGTCAAAAATTCATTATCCACGCTTCATTTTCTTACTCCCACTATCATAACACAATGCTATGAATAGTACAATCAAACTATCAGAATATAAAACTTGTGCTTTACAAATTCGCACTTATAACATGATCTATTAAAATCTACTTAAATAGAATTATTTGTACATTTGCATATAAAAAGCGGCAAGGATTTTCTCCCCACCGCTTATCTCTCTTTTTACTCTATCTTATCAAAATCTTATTTCAGCGCAATCCACTTCTCATCATATCCATCTACACCATCAACTTCCAAAGCTGCCATCTGCACAAAGTGTATCACGTTCTCTTCTGGATTCCAAATTATTCCGTCCATATCAGTTGCACCAAGTTCCCAACCAGAATTGCTCATTAACCGAGCATTTCCTGGCACACCGTTTCTATCCATTATTTCTTTCATCTTTTCAAGAGTCATCCGCAATACCTCTTTCCACTTTCAACTAATAAATATAAACCGCAAGCCTCATCTGCTCATAATCACGATAAATGCCAGCACAATCATCAGAATAGCTCCGATCAGTTCATTCATGGCACCTACAATACTGCCTATCACAACAATTGCAATGGCAATCCAGGCGCCGCCACCTCCTCCACTACTTTTTCTGCCACCAGAATGATGTCCATAATTCTTTTCATCACAATCGCAGCCATAGCCTGTACAACTTCTTCCATGCTCTCCATCATGCGGAAAATGATTACCACTCATAGAAATCACCTCTTTCAGATATCACTTATTAACAATTTTTCTAAAAACTAACTTAGCAAGCGTTTCCTTAAATTCCTTAATGCTACAATTTATCTCTTTAATTTTAACTTCGACTATAATACTACCCGCTTCATTCTTATATGTAGCAAGATATGGCCTTTTTTCAAAACAACTACACAAAATAGCCAAATCTTGTCGATTGAATTTCACCGTTATTTTGGGCGTATATACATTTTCGACTGGAATTGAAAATAAATTGCGTATATCTTTTGTTAAAATATCTAATACTTTAGTCCCTACTTTATATTCAGACTTTAAATCTATTTCTCCATTATTATCATCGCCTCTTCCATCGACGGGTGGCAACTCACAAAACATTTGATACAAATTTTTTAATTTATCATTATCTATAACTGCATAATTAAAAAATTTGATGTCATTTTGGCAAGCAATAATTCTCAAAAGATTTCTTACCTTATCAAGATCATTTGATATAAATTCGTTTTTGGCACTTACTATTGAATATAAAATCTTTTCATAATTCTCCTGTAAAAAATTATTTTTAGCACTTAATACATTTTTTTGTCGTTCTAATATATCTTTCTTTAAAGTCGCCTTATTTAATTCGCCGGCTTTATAGCATCTTTTATTATTGATAATATTATCACATGTTATAATTTCGTCATTTATAACTTGAATTTGCATAAGATTGGATTCATAATTAATTGCTTCAGCAATCTTGTTTTTCCAATCAGAATTATATTTCTCTGTATTTTTTATATCAATTATACTATTGGAGCCAAATGTTTTCATTTGCACCTTTTCATTATTTTCTTTTTTTAAATAATCCTCTCCCTTAAACCGTTTAATTTTCTTTTGGATATCTTCATTGTCATATTCTGGGGATAATTCCAATTTCTTGCAATATTTCCAATGATCCCATCCGTCTATAGGAAAATATACTGGTTCAATACTACAAGATTTATCATCTGAACAATAATGAACACATTTATTGCAAGACATACTCGTACCATGATATTCTTCTTTTTCAATTATATAACGATCTCCCCAACTCCCAGGTGCTGGACCCCCTTTAGCTGGCGCACCTTTATATATTCCCTTCATAACACTATCACCCCCTGCAATACAAATTATCAATAAATCTTTTAAATTTCAATTTTTTACATCTTCGGTGTATTTTTATATTTGCTGTAACCTTCTACACTCTCATTCTACGCTTCCTTCCCCGCTTCGTCAATGAACTATAAATAGAAAATATGGCAACCATGCATAAACAGAAAAGGAGTAGAAAAGGAAATTCCCCTCCTACTCCTAAAGCTTACATAACAATCATCATTATAAACCATTATGTTTTATATAGAATTGTTCCATTGCATCTACAATTTTTTCTGCCAACGGTTTAATATATTTAAAATTCAAATACCGAACGACCAACATCGCAGGTACCTCAATGATTGCGCATCCAATTAGAAAATGATTGACTTTTGTCAACTCGGCCATTGCCGTTGCATCAAGTTCTACTCGAACAGCCGCTTTACACATCCAATTCACAAAGAATAAGATTGCCGCTGGAACAACCACCAAGCAAATCTTATAACCATAAAAAACGTATAAATACGACCATCCCATAACAATCAAAACCGCACAGAGCAAAAGTTCCAGGCTTTTGATTTCACTAATCCCCATACTGCTGAGAATATCAAAAAGTACACTATGTATGCGAAGTGCTTCTAACATTTATTTTTCCTTCTTTCTTCTATATCAAAAAAAAATGCTCCAAGCGATATAAAAGATCACTCGGAGCGTTGCCAGTTTCTTACTAAGAATCTATTGTATGTGCTCCCCCTTTCATTGGCTTAGTCATAATACCGATTATCTGAATCATCATCCTCATCGTAGTAGTCCGAGTTATCATCACCATATTCTTCAATACAGCGCATCTCGTTGTAATCTTCAAGGCTGATGTCCTGCTCATCATCATCACGGTCAAGCCATTCCTCATAAAACTCGTAATCTTCTGGATCCATAATAAAAACCTCCTGTTTGTTTGATTATTTTTGGTACCATCCCTAACACATATTTGCCAGTCTGTGTTAAGGATGGCATTTTTATGTTCTGTCTATACCTTAACTATTACGCGCACATACTCTGCAAAAAATATTCCAAGTACATTCTCAAATCATGTACCGCTATATCATTGAGAAGCTTAGGATATTTCTCTGTAATTACAGGACAGTTAATAGCATCTGCTGCAGATAAAATGCTCGGTTTACTGCCTGTCTTAAATTCCTGTATATATTCCCATTGTTCTAAAATTGGTACTGCTCTTATTAAAAACGCACACCCGATTTTCTCTGCATCATTGCACATTTCTGGATTCTTATTATATAATGGTACTGGAGTAACAAGGCGATCCAAATATGCAGGGTTATCTGCAAAATACTTTTTTGCAGATTCAGCATAGATTCGTGAAACAATGATTTTCTCATAATTGTCATATCCTGGAAGAAAATCAATATTTCCAGTTCCATCTTCTTCACAGATATTTGTTAAACCGAATACTGCTTCTGGTTTTGTAAACTCTCTTACAGATAATGGACTGGACTGTGGAATAACAATCATAGGTTTCGCATTTTCATTTGTTAAATAATGCTGACCTTTTCGATTTACCACAAAATTATGTGGATCATAGATTGTAATATCGTGATTCACTCCATTGTAAGTCTTATTGCTAAAATACTTCAGTAAGTGGTTATAGCTTGGTAAATGATTATTCATATTGCTTTCTCTCCTTTGTTTTTTTGTAATTCGAATATAACACAGACAATATTAATTTTCATGGGGGAGATTTGGGGGAAATTATATCTTACAGATATTTGACAATGAGGTGTTCTTATGGAAAAATCTATCAACAAAGATGACCTATGTGATTTTTTTATTGAATTATTAGAAAAATGTATTGGAATATATCCAAAGGATCATTTGAGAGCTTATAATTTTTGCAAAGATTTATGCCTATACGTAGCGGAGGACAGAATCTTTAGGGAAATTGAAAGAAAAAAGCCCAATATGATTAAAGATAATCCAATATGTTATTTCTTAGAACTATTAATTCGCAAAGATTCCGATACATATCCGGCAGTTTACAAAACAATTAATCTTATAAAAGCAAACTTTTTATTTGGTGCAGCATACCATGATAAAGGACAGGACAATAACCTATATATAAATTGTCCAGATAAAAATTTAATACCAAATAACTTTTGTAAATGTATAAATAGATTTTTATCCAAGAGTACGGATATTGATTCAAGTTGTAAAAACTGCCCTATTTACAAAATTTACAAATCCTTAAGAGAAATGTGGGATTCATATGAGCTTGTTAAAGAAAACACTGCTAAAAGATATAACATATATGTCCTGGATACCGAAAATCCCAATACATCTACGATAGATGACGCTTATAACTCTATAATGGATTATGAGAGTAAAGAACATCTATACTACAAGTCACCTTATAAAACGATGGATCAAATTTCAAAATTCAATGAGATATTTGAGTATACCAATACTCCTAACGAGCAAATGGCATATGTTAAGTGGTATTCGGGTCATTTAGCATCATGACCTTATCTGATTGATTTATATAAAAAGAAAAGCGATCATTATAAACAAGGCTCTTTCAGCACATTTATAAAAAATAATGAAGAATATATATGGCGTTCAGAAATGGCCGCAGTAGCTATTTGTTTAAAGCTCATTGAAAAGGGAGACCATAAATGGACTAATCCCAATTTACCTTATAATGCTGCAATAGATAGGCTTGTCTCAAGTTTATACATGCATCATAAATATCATTCATATTATTATTTACCATTGCAATACGACACAATTATAAACGAGTGTAATAAGATATTAACAATTCCTGCTGATATAAACGCAAAGCTTGGACTATACATAGAAATGTGGAATTTTTCATGCTGTTTAGGTCAATACGGAAATGCTGATATGTATGCTGATAAAATAGAAAATCTTTTTAAAACGAAATCTCTTACCACGCAAGCTGAAAACACCTTAAAAATTCGTTATCTAATATATAAATATTTTAATAATCAGCTAAATTATGTGGAGACTATAAAACAAATAATAGCATGTGCAAAGGCATTGAGAAAAGCCAATCAATATAATGACACTGTAAAATATATGACTGGATTTTTTAAATCTACTATAATCTCTTCTTATGAATGGGATAATATAGCATCTGCATTATTGGGTTTAGATGGTTATGATGAGAGAACTGTTGATTCTGAACAGCAGACAACCAATGTATTTCCTGAAAATCCACCCAGTGCATATTCCCGTATATATTGTGATTGTTATCCTGATTTTTATTTATATCTAAATGGATACCAAAGTCTTTATTCTTTTTCGTTTAACGATAATAATGTGAGATAAACTATAGGGATAAGCAATGAAACTGGCTTATCCCTATTATATTGATAAATTTTTCTGTAAAACACTCAGGTACTGCACAGGCACTTTATTTGTCAGCCATACTCCATTTACCGACAAATAAAACTTATAGCCATCTGCTGCCATCTTTCCTGCATTTACCCGATATACAATCGGCTTTCCATGTCGGCTCCCAACTGTTTTTGCTGTCTCATAGTCTTTTGACAAATGCACATACAATCTGGATTTAGGAATTAATCCAATATGATTAATGGAGTCCGCATATTTTTCACCTGTCCCATGCCACAAAATATCCGGTGGAGTTTTCTGTTCCGGCTCAACATCTACTGATATGGAATGGCCCTGATTTGCCCGGATCAGCGTTTTGTCCTCATTAAAAGAATATCTCTGCTTGGAATCTGTTCTTACAATTTCTTCCAACATCTGCATATCGAATTTTCTGCTTTTCGCTATTCCGGAAATTAAGTCTTCCGTCTGTGCCCAGCCATGTTCATCCAACTTAATGCCTATCGCTTCTGGATGATGTCGTAAAATAAAGGATATAAATTTTCCGGTATTATCCAGATGTCCCATATCTCTGCCTTCCTCGCCACTTTCATTTGTTCTCATTCTATATCTGTGTTATATCATTTATCCTGTTGAAGTTCCAGCTTTTCACCGAAATATAATGTGGCATTTTCAAGAGCAATCAATCCCTCTGCCATTGTTAGACATTCTTGATCTTCTTCAAACTCGTAAATACTCCGTTCTGTTTCGATTCGAATCTTCCCATCTTGAATCTGCAGTTCACCACATGATGAGTGCATATACTCATCTGACGGCAAAAAGAAATAGACTGCGTATTTGTCCGGTCTGCTATCCGACTGAAAAATTAAGATAAGACCTGCCTGATCTATGTAATGTTCCCGCCAGTCTTTATAGGGCTTTCCATCTCTGTTGCTTGCGATTCGCATAAAACCTGTATACGTTTCTTCTAAATGCATTATCTTATCTCCCCTTTTCTACTCAGAGCAACCTCAAACATCTTTCATCTACACCATACTCAATCAGTACCTTTGAAATCTCATCAAGCAGTTTAACTACTTCTATCGCTTTTTCTGGACGGTTTACTGTTTCACTTGTCTTCTGTATATAAAAAACAGCATCCGGATTTTTTGCTCTCCCTATATTCCAGGCAGTCAATTTTTTCTTTTTATCACCAGTAGAAAAGATAAATTCTTGATACCGTCCCTCAAAAAAATCAGGGCATTCCAATTCATCATACGTAAAAATAACCTCATGTTCTGCAATGATATTTTTGATTCGCTCCACAACATCTGTATCAGCTGAAATTTCCTTCTGTTTTTTCTCATCGGTAAAACTGATCACCACTCCAGAATCTGTTTCGCTAACAACTGTTTCACAAATCGTACCCCAGACTGTCATTAACTCATACATAAATATAATATCATCATACATCCTCTTTCACCATCCTTTCCATTTATATTATCACATATCTTACCGTTCAAATATCAACCAGCAGTTGAAAGCATATTTCATTTTCAAAGCTATCCTCCATATTCTGGACATCAAAATATCAGGAGGATAAAAATTTATGACAGAAACCAAAACGCTTCAAGACGGAAGCATCCAGATCACCATCCCACTTCCACCAATCACAAAGAAAAACCATCAGCAGATCTGCTGGAAGAACAGTTCTGGAGGTAAGAAAATTCCCTTTGTACGCCCATCTTCACAGTATAGCCAGTATGAAAAGGACTGTGCTGTACTTTTAAAACCATTTGGCATTGATCAGCCCGTTAATATCGCCGCTAAATTCTATATGCCAACTAAGCGCCGTGTGGACCTTACTAATCTAAATGAAGCATTGCACGATATTCTTGTAAAATATGGTGTACTGGTAGATGATAATGCAAAAATCATTGTTTCTACAGATGGAAGCCGAGTCTTTTGCGATAAGACATCCCCACGCACAGAAATTATTATTACTGCAGTTGAACCTACTTTTGAGTAAAGAAGAAGCCTGGATGAATAATCCGGGCTTTTCTTAGAATAATGATATTTGCTCATAATCCTGTTTACGTTCCAATAATGGTGGAACCTTACTCAATATCTCTTCTGCTATCTCCCAATTTTGAATCCATGGCTGAATCTCTTCAGGCAATAGAACCAATGGCATCCGGTCATGCACAGGGGATACAGAATCATTAGGAGCTGTAGTAAGAATTGTAAATTGATTCCCTTTATCAGATGGCTGCCAAATCCCAGCCATATAGAGTATTTTAGACTGTGGCATTGTAAAAGAAACCTGCTCTTTTTCTTTATTCCACTCATAAAAACCAGCTGCCGGGATAACGCATCGACAATTTTGTACACTATTTCGGAAAGACGGTTTGGATAATACTGTCTCTGCTCTGGCATTGATAAGTAAACCATCCTGATGTTGAGAAATAAATCCCCAATGCATCTTTTCTGGATGAATCCCTTGCATTCCAGCCAACACCCATGCCAGATCTGTTGGATGCACATCAGCCCTTGTTACTTTTAATTTAGCATCATCAATCTGTCTACAAATCTTCTTAATTTCCCGCCACATCTCATCATCTATGAAATATCTTCCACACACGTTCTTTCCCTCATATCAGCATCACCCATTTGCATGCTTCCAGATAAAATATCAATTTAAACTCACGGATCAGGCCTCCAATGACAGCCTCACATCCGTACTCCCGACTTGGAATACCAGAATAATTCTTATCTTCTGTATACTTCACCAGAATATCCCTAACCATTTGGATATCGCCATTATCGTCCTCAAACTTGAAATACTGTGGCATAGCTTTACCAGTTGCAGTAAACCACGTCGAACAGGCAATGTGATACATATTACCTCTTAGTTCGCCACTGTCCGCTTCAATTCCATATTTAGTCGCATCTGCAAATCCAGCCATACCATATCAACTCCTAACATTATATTACTTGCTCTTTGGTATAATCAACGGTTCTTTTTTCTCTACTAACACCACCAGCCATATGATCCATTTCTATTCTACCTGGAGAATTGATGAAGCATGCCCGCTTAATACTGTCCATGCCGTACTTCTTTCGAATGGAATCTACAACACATTCCAACTTCCGTGTCTTTTCATAATCTACCTTATCAAACATCTGAATCTGTCTAAAATCATCTCTACTGACTCGTCCTGTATGAATGCCCAGATGTCGCAATGGTATTCCATCCCACAATTCATCGAAACATCTGCAAGCCGCTGCATAAATCTCTACTGTAAGATCTGTTGGCACAGACAACGTAACCTGGTGCCCATAGAAACGCAAATCCCAGTCTCGAAGGCTGATTGAAACCATGCTGATCTTTACTCCATCTGCCCTTAAGCGAGCTGAGATTGTTTCCGATAGAGAAAGAAGATACTGTTTAGCTACATCACGATCTACTACATCTCTTGGCGTTGTTAAAGAATTTCCATATCCTTTCGCTGGCGGTGGTGTGTCAATTACTGCTGATTCATCTATGCCATTAGCATACTGCCAGATAAGTAATCCATGAGATTTCATATGGGCTTGAAGAATCATTGGATCTGTAATAGCTAATTCTCCGATTGTATGAATACCAAGATTGCTAAGCTTTCTCAGAGATGCATGTCCTACATAAAACAATTCACTTACAGGAAGTGGCCACATCTTCTCTTTAACTTCTGACTTCCAAAGTGTATGTACACGATCCGGTTTTGTAAAATCAGATGCCATCTTCGCAAGAAGTTTGTTTTCAGATATCCCGATATTAACAGTAAATCCCAATTCAGTATGTATCCTGTGCTTAATCTCATATGCAGTCCGTTCTGGATCATCACAACAGCCTGTCATATCTAAGAAAGCCTCATCAATACTGTACTGTTCGATTTTATCTGTATATGCACTTAGAAGCTTTATGAGCGCTTTCGATGATCGATTATAGAGGTTATAATTTGGTGGAACTAAAATAAGCTCAGGACATTTTTCTTTTGCTGAAACAACAGTTTCTCCTGTCTGGATATGATACTTCTTTGCAGGAATTGACTTTGCCAGAATAATGCCATGTCGTTTTTCCTGATCTCCACCTACAGCACTTACCAGTTTCCTTAAATCCTGTTTCGCACCTAAGTGATGTAGACGATAGCATGCTTCCCATGAAAGGAAGGCTGAGTTGACATCCACATGAAAGATCACTCGTCTCATAAACTGCTCTCCTTTATTTACGAACATATGTTCTATTTGTATTCTACAGTTTTATGAGTATGATGTCAAGACGGTAAATTTAGGTAATCGTTCCTACTATTGTAAATACTGCATACATTATAGGCTGGAGAATGCATTAGCTATACGCAGCTTTCTCTAATCAACAACTGTATCGCTCCCGCCAGTTTATTAAGCTCTGGAAATTCATAAGCTGTAGCTGTATTATCTGCATCGGAAAGAGAGACAAATTAGCGACTGCCTATACATCAGTCAACGCCAATAAAATATTCTACTTTATTGCCCAGGCCGATAGGCCATGCTCTTCATTACCCTACAAAAATATAAAGCCGTGCCAATGAAACTTTATTCCAAAATCAGAGTATACTATACTGCGCAATTCAATAGAACAGCCAATACAATTGGCTCTATGGCAGTATATTCAAATTAGCAACCATCCAGTTAGATTATCTGCATCAACTATTATGTTGATCTGTTAAAGGTAATATGTCTTAACACGTATATAAACTACAGCATTTGTAAAATCTATAATTCTATGCTAACAACTAAACGGTTTGTTGCATCAGTATAAAATACAGTTCCATTTGATATCTTATAGTTTCTAATCAGTAAAACTCTATTTCAATTTAATACTGTGTTCTTGTTATAGGGCTTAACTGACATTATCACTTCTTGTAAATTCAGTTGTACATGTTCCTAATTCTATTTATAATCTTTGGACAAGTTCCATGTTCCCGTTTTTTTAAGCAAGCTATATTAACTATATCTATAATAAATCTATATAAATAGATTTATTATAGATATACCTCCCCGCAAAAAATGCTGATTTTTGGCTTAACTACGCTAAATTTTGGCATTTTGCCGGTCACCAATAAGTTGCTTAGAAGTCACCAATAAGTTGCTTAAAAATGGCCTTAGGTCACCATTAAGTTGCTTATAATCTAATTATTAACAATATTGTTATTTTGTTAACATTCATTTATTTGATAGCATTGCTATACCGTATATCCAGTATTTATGCGGATATATTGACAATATAAGTATCTTATCAATATATCCAGACCGATTTTCAAATTCACCAATACGTACACATATTTTATCTAATCACAATTTAATTGCTGGCAAGTCACCAATAAGTGCATTAAAAAATGCTGAGAAGCAACATCACTCCTCAGCATTATTTCTATTTCTCACCCTTCGGCTTTTCTTCTTTGTAACCTCAATTTCTATATTTTTGCAATCCTTCTTGTAGTCATAAATAAAACCTGTCTGTTTGTAGTAATCCAAAATTGAATTTACCAGTTCCCTATCCTTAGCCTGTAACCTTTTATCATCATTCCACTTAATCCCCGAATTTTCGTAAATGGTCTGATATCCTACCATACTGCTGAAGTTCTCACTTCTATGCCCTTCCGAACGAATATAACTGATTAGATAATCCCGGATTGCAATTTTCTTTTCTGTCATGCGGCCAGGCAAATTTAAGCAATCTGCATCTGTCGTGATAACCTGATGTTGAGCCAATGCATACTGATAAAGAATGGGGCAACCTTGAAGGATAATACCATCGGTTTCCAATGGTGAACCATCTTTTGCTTTTGTTGGCAGTGTCGAATATACTACTCTTGCATTGATCAACTTGTCTTTGATACAAAATCTTCCGCCGCTCACCTCTACTTGATTAAAATCAATATCTTTTACGTTGTATCCAAAATATGTAAGAACACGGTCAAGATCATTTACTAAACTCAATGTGATTTCTAAATTTCGAAGCTTTGTAACTGTGTTCCTGATCTTTGCATGTGTGTCTTCACCGAGACGCAGTTTCTTTCCTGGGTTCATTCTGGCATAAATTTCTGTATATCGAATGGAACATTCAGATTTAGAACGATCCAATCTGGAAGCCCATATTGTATAGATTGCATCCATAACAGCTTTATCATATCCATTTACAACGCAGTTGCGAAAATTTTCATCCAGAGAAATAATTCGGCCATTACAGTAGGCCAGATCCTTTTTCACAGTCACACAAAATTTTCCAGTATCTGGGCTTACATTCGGTTGTCGCAAGCTTACCAATGCTTTGCATAATGCAGAGTTGTTCTGCGCCAATTCTGTCTTTGTCATAACAAATGCCTCCTCTTAGAAGTCAATACCAAGCGGGCCAAAGATAGCCCGCACCTGCTCATCTGGTAAACCACTATCATTAATAATCGTATCCGGTCTTTCTGCCTTAATCTCACTTAACGCTGCTGCTGTAATTGCTTCATCTTCATCCAGCGCTAATGCAGCAAGGAGTTGCCGCCTGTCAATCTCAGCTTTTGACCGCACCTCTTTTTTAGATCTTTCAACCTTTCCTTTTATGGCCAGCTTAGTTTTTCCGCTGTTCTTCTCATCTTCTTGCACATCACAAAAATAATCATAGGCAGAATAGTAATCCAGAAGAATTCTTGCACTTCCGTTACCTCTACGTGCTTTTAATAAAAGAAGTTCCATCTTTCTGGGAGTTTTTGCTCTTTCATCTACATAATTAAAATTCTTAGAATGAACAGCAGCATATTGTAAGGCAAGGATACAATCACTATGGTATTCAATATTTCCGCTACCTTTAAATGATGCAATTTCCAGTTCTTCTTTATAGTAGTCACGTTTGATAGAGGAAATCAGAATAACCGGAACCTCGTATCTTTTTCCGAAAAGCTTAAGCTCTGCAGCATTTTCACTGATTGCATCAAAAGACTGCATCTTGGGATCTTCTTGTGGGATTTCCTGCAAATAGTCTATGATGATAACAGGAGCAGGCTTATTCTGCTTGATCCACTCATCCAGAACATATTTTTCAATTGCAGATACTGTCCAGCCACACTTCCCGCAGCTTTTATCATCAGGAGATATCTGGAAAAAATTGGCCAGTTCTCGCTCAGCTTGTGCAGCACAATCCACCGAATACTGATAAACTTCCGAAGACATATTATCCAGGAACGTATCATCATCTAAATTTTCTGCACTGATTCCCCATTTCCCATTGCTGTTAATGTATGTTCGGCGAGAAACCGCTTTTGCAAAGATTTCCCTCGGCTCCATCTCCAGAGTTACAAACAGTACATCATGGCCAGCACAAACGATATTGTCAGCAATCTGCACAGCTAAAGTTGTTTTTCCAGCACTTGGCGTTGCCCCTAAAACAGTTAGCCCCGGTACAAGCCCACCGTTTAAAGCTTTATCCAGCCTTGGAATTCCCGTCGGGAAACGCTTTACACCTCTCTCTGCGCTTCTTGTCTGATATAATGATCCATAAGCAGCAATGCTTTTTCTCATGATCGATACTCTCCTTTTTTAGATTCTAATCAGAATATGGAGAATCGGCATAAGAATAAAATCAGTTTTGGCAGGTTCTGGAAAGAAATCTGCATTTTAGTACGCAGTTTTCATATGGTATTTGTGCAACGTTTTATATTTTATGGTAGAATGAAAGTATACAAAAGAATTTATAAAGATGAGGAGCTTACCATATTGAAAAAGCATAGGAAAAACTTTTTATGGATTGCTGTCGTAATACTAACATTGTGTTTGCTGACATCTCTATTCATGAAGCCAGATATTGAAGCCTCAGGAATGGATCTGTTCTTATATAAAATGAGCGGCACATCATTATTTTTGATTTGGATGATTGGTCTTCTCATCGAACTGGACGTCTTCCACAATAAGAAGAATATCCCGTTGGTGAAGAGTAATCATATCGGACCGCACATCCTATTCTGGGCAGTTTTGGTAATCACCTCATTCATTGCATTCGGAGTGTTCTACAGTTCCACCAGCACAGATTTTAAACTTGCTATGGAACAGGTAGATACCAGCAAAACCGAAACTAATAAAGCCACAGAAACTATAAGTGAAGTAACAGAAACGTCACTATCTGCCGATGTGAAAAATGAGGAAAATACATCCGCTCCAGAATCTTTACCTGAAACTGAATCTGCAAATGAAGAAACAGACACCAGCACCGTGGTTTCCAAATTAATAGAAAATGAAACATATTATTTTGATGACGCTGTATTTACGGTTAATGGCATACAACTTACTGTACGCAGTATAATGCTTCATAGAGAATACAAACCAGCGGGATACAGCCTCGAAGTTGCATACTCACTACGAAACCAAAACGCTACAGACGCTACCTTTGAGTTTTCTTCTCAATCCAGGAATGATTTCACTCTGGAAGGGCAAAAGGCCAGGATGACCAAACAAGCAACTCATTCTAACGGCCATTGTACTGATTACCATCTGAAAGCCAATGAAGAAACAGAATCCCTCATCGGTGATTTCTATGCACTTTCGAGTTCAGCTGAAAAAATGATCAACGGCGAAAGTTTTGAAGCGGTTGATATATCGAACGCTTATACCGGTCAGAATCTGACGATTCATTTTCAGGTTAATGGAATATGTAATGGCCAAACGGAAACATTGACACTCTCTTTTGATATTGATCTGTAAGAACCACAAAAGCCGAGATGGAAGTTTTATTCCAACTCGGCTTCTATTCTTTATTTATATTTCAATGACCTACTGCTGTCGCTGCCCGTTTCGGGCGTTTTTATCTTCCTCTACTTTTCTTCTTTGGTTTTTCCTGTTCTTTATTTTCTCCCTTGAGGTCCTTCATGGTAAGGACTTGGTTGGTTTTCCAGTCTTTTCGGCAACCTCATTGAGCAGCACCTTATCTGGCTCCGCGCCTATCCGCTCTTTGTAATAGTCAACAAAGGTAAGAAGTAGATTCATACGTGCTATTAAAAGGTTATCTCCCTGATATTCGTAGCCATAGGTACTTTGGTATGCCTGCAAAGCCCATTTCAGCCATTCTTCATTGGTTGTTGTATTCTCGTTCACAACACGGAGTTTCCGATCCAGAATGCCAATACGATTGATAAGCGGATTAATAAGTTCTCCAGATGCAGCATCGTATCTGGAAACTACAAACGGCCCTTCTCCGCAGGTAATTTCCAGTGAGTTGGCACTTACATAAGTCTGCCAGTTATATGGACACGTAAATGGGATTTTGTTTGGGTTTGCAGTCCATGTGTTGTCAGCATTTTCCGTATTGAAGGCACCTTCCAAACCTAAGCGTTCTTTCTCCATCGAGTTTAGCATTTTGTTGCACATCCAGGCTGGTGTGAATACCTCTGCTTTTGCCTTTGCACGAGCGTTTTGCTCCTTCAAAACTTTTTCGGATCTGGACTGCAGATTGATAGAACAAATCCCCACAATTGCCATAACACCGATGCTGTCCACGTCCCGAAAGCCGAAACCTTCCTCTGCATAACAATTGCTTGCCCAGATGATATTCTTCCCAGTTGTTTTGTCCTGCAAGAGGGTTTCTATTGTTTCCTGGATGGGCGTAGACTTCACATCAATTAATTTTCCCATGACACACACTCTCCTTTTTGTATTCTATGGAGAGTATGATGGATTGCCTGGAAAATGAAATCATGCTGGCTGCTGTCGCCGCCCGTTCCGGGCTTCACCATCTTTCCTGCTATCATTACGCATCTGAATATGACAATATCATTTTTTCCGCCATCTTTTCAGTAAATTGTTTTTGTGGTATGATTTTGAGAGAGACAAATCTGAATTTTTGGAGGAGAGTAATTTGCTGGTATTAAATAAATTAGAGCAGTTGCTAACTGTATGTAAAGTGAAAAACATTGATGATATAGATTTGAGTAAGAAATTTTACTTCATCGGTAAAACAGATGAAGAAATTTCTCTTGTATGTGAAACAAATGACGTTCCTGAAAACACAATAGAACGTGAAGATGGGTGGCGTGGTTTCCGTATTCAAGGAATTTTGGATTTTTCACTCATTGGCATTCTTTCAAAGTTGTCTGGAATACTTGCAGATAATAAAATTGGAATTTTTGCGGTATCTACATTCAACACAGATTATATTTTAGTGAAAGATGCGGATTTTGAAAAATCATTAGCTGTATTATTAAATGCCGGATATACAGTGATATAGATTTCAGATGCTTTAAACCCAAAGAAAATCATACGAGGAGTGAATTATTAGCATGAAAGATATTGATAATATTTGTAAAATCGCATTGGTGCAGGCAGAACCGGTAATGTTTGATAAAAGTGCATCACTTAAAAAAGCACTTCAATATATTTATGAAGCAGCAAGCCAAAAACCGGATTTAATTGTTTTCCCAGAACTGTTTATTCCGGGATATCCTGTTGGAATGAATTTCGGTTTTAGCATGGGAAAACGAAGCGATGAGGGGCGAAAAGACTGGAAACGATACTATGATGCCTCTGTTGTTGCCGGAGATTCGGAGTTCCAACAACTCGCAGAGGCAGCCAAAAAAGCGGAGGCATACATCAGCCTCGGATTTTCTGAGCGAGACGCTGTTAGTGGAACGCTCTACAACAGCAATGTCATTTTTGAACCGAACGGGTCATATAAGGTACACAGAAAGTTGAAGCCCACAGGCTCTGAGCGTGTTGTATGGGGAGATGCGAATAAGGATTATTTCCCTGTTACTGAAACACCGTGGGGACCAATCGGCAGCATGATCTGTTGGGAAAGCTATATGCCGCTTGCTCGGGTAGCACTCTATCAAAAGGGAATCACCATTTATATTTCGCCAAACACCAATGACAATCCAGAATGGCAAGCCACTATTCAGCACATTGCAATCGAGGGGAAATGTTTCTTTGTAAATGCTGATATGATTATCAGACGCAGTTCGTATCCTTCTGACTTGTGTGAGCGCAATATCGTATCGGAACTTCCGGAATTTGTGTGCAGAGGCGGAAGCTGCATCATTGATCCGTATGGTCATTATTTGACAAAGCCGGTTTGGGATGAAGAAACCATCATCTATGCAGAGCTCGATATGAGCCTGCCTGCCGCCTGTAAGATGGAGCATGATGCGATTGGACACTATGCACGTCCGGATATCCTTGAACTTAAAGTCAACGAAAAATAATAGTCTGTTGGTTCAGCAACTTCCAGTTTGTAGAGAACAAACAGAAAGATGCCGGGATGAAAACCATCTCGGCATTCTTGCGCTCTGCTGTCGCCGCCCGAAAGAAATAACCGGGCGTATTTCTTTCTTTTCCCCTTCTTTTTCCAATATATCAATACCAGAAATCATACGGATTGCTGATCGGTTTCTTCGCGGGGCTGGGCTTTGGAAGGCTCTGCTCCGCTTCTTCGCGCGTGGCAAAGAGTCGGTTGCGTCTCACCTGGATTCCACCGCCGCTGTCTGTAAAGCGCACCAAGAACAGCCCGCCAGAACAGCGCTTAATTTCCACTTCACGGATGGTGCAGTTGGATTCGATGATATATGCCTTATCTCCTATCTTCATGGGATTGATCACGTCCTTACTTGCTTGCGAAAACATCTTCATATATCTGAATGATATTCCGGTCAATATTTACGCCATGCAAAAAGCTGAATGGGATATTGTGGGCCTGGATTGTCTGCATAAATTTGTAGTAGTTGCTATGCCCCAACGTATCTGTGAAAAGAATGACCCTCTCTGCCTTTAGAATGGATGTGTTGTCTACGGTGTTTGATACATTGGCACTGACAAACTTCCAGTTTGGAAATTCCTGCCGGATTTTCTTCACCCAGTTTTCATTTCCACCGACAATCGTGATGCGCTTATTTGCGATTGCCTTTTTCATCTCTGCAATCGGTATCTTTGGTACGGATTGCATTTCTTCCGTGCTGTTATATGCAAATTCTCGGAGTGCAACCAGTTCCTGCTTTATTGCATTGTAATCATGCAGCTTCGCTTCCAATTCTTCCCGCAGAGCCTTTTCCTTTTTATACTCTTCCTGGAAATGCGTTCCCACAGAAACTGCGTCCTGGATTTTGGATTTTAATTCAGCAAGCATATCTTCTGTTTTGGTGACTGCTTCTGTCGATTCAGGTTCTTTTTGTTTTGCAGATGCTTTGTTTTCTGCCTTAACTACACTATCAGCCAGCCTGATATTTTTCAGCGACTGCAGAACTTTTAAATTGCTTACCTCTGGTACACTCTGAAAAAGAAATTCCCGGGTCTGCGCTTCGATAAACCCTAATGTCACGCCAAGCACCCTTGAAAGATCACAAATCATAGCGTATAACTGTAACTGCTCCAGATCAATTTCATCTATATTAACAACTTTTGCTATCAAAGCCAAATCATAAGCGGCAAATGCATCTGTCCCACACATGCTTATATTTTCAGGGGGGAGTTCGCCTATTTTCATCATCTCTTGTGCAAGTCGTAAACCATCTGATGGACCATCTTCCAGACTATTTACAAAAGCCTCTAAAGCAGGCCGTAATTTGCCTTTTAAATTTTTTATATCTTCCTGTCCAATCTCGATGCAATCGAAATCAGACTCCTCTTCTAAATAGTGATCCATATCCTTTTTGAGGCCGATAAAATACATATCACAGTCTGAAGCATAGGGAATCTTGAAAAATTGTGCTATGGTCAACACTCTGGCCAGCTTTTCTGTATTTATAGATACTTTTCCATGCTCATAATATTCGTGGGCACACAAATCCTCTATACAGCGGCCAGTTAATTTCGGATAACGCTTAAGTTGAGAATATTCTTTTTTGTGATACGTTTTATACATGCACTTTAACAGTTCCGTGCAATATGGATCTCCGCTCTTCGCCCCGCATAATATAGATGCCAGGACTCTTTGTTGATGATTGTTAATGATACTGGTGCATTTTAACAAATCAGTCAGAGGAATAGCAGCTTGTCCAAACTGAGGCAATTTATCTCGACAATGCCGTATAAAATCTATTTCTATCTCTGGAAAATCATGAGCCAATTCATCTGAAATGAACGTATCTAAAAAGATAAACTCTGCTGCGGTTCTATCAACAGTATCTTCACTATTCTTCGCCTTGTATTCGGTGAATGTAGCAAGGAAATCCATGAAGCTATCCATTTCTTCTGAATCTATATCTGCTCCAAGTCCTTCCTTAATCATTCCTTTTATATTTTCTAAAGCGTTGTTGCCATTCTCTCCCATAAACCATCCTCCACGCCTCTTATACATTAATCATACCAAGGTTACTTCGAAGAAACAATCTGTAATTTCTGTTCTGTGTGTTATTATACAAAAACCCCCGGCCATTTTCTGGTCGAGAGTTCTCTCCATATAATCAAGTGTTTTTTTCAATAAATTCAATACTTTTTTGATACCTGTCATTGAATGGAACTAAGGTTATGGAGTGATCTTTATCTCATACAGGCAGATATATAGTAATAATGGGTGCACCAAATGAAACGTCATCACTATCCGCTCTTCTCATATCTGACACTCTCCTTTTTATATTCTAATCAAAATATGGAGAATCAGCATAAGAATAAAAAGATATTTTTTTGTAGTTTCCAAATGGTCCAGTTATATAAGCCAAAGACAAGTAATTTACAAGAGTTTTTACAAAAAAGGCGGCTGACCTTTTATGATCAACCGCCCAAAATCACATCATTCCCAATACTCTCTTAAATACTCTAAAATTCGTATCATCCCGAGGAGAACAATACACAGCAAATTCAATCGTTTTAAAAACATGCAGATACTCTGTGATCACTTCTTTAGCAGCTCTGGCCACCACTTCCGGTTTATTCTGAAAGGCTCCGCACCCAAAAGCACCAAGAATCACTACTTCCGCATTGTTCAATGCGGCAACATCCAGAATCCTGGTCAGTCTCTTCTTATGGATTTCAAGAAGCTCTCTATCACTGACTTTTACAGCATGGTCACCATTGTTCTGATTGAATCGATTGCTTGGTCTTTCCCGCAAATTCGGCGCTGCGCAAGTGATAACATCCACATCATACCAATCTTTCTCATCCAGTAGCTTCGGATGGCTTGTATCTGTCTTAAATACAGTCACATCCGGCGTATAGATGATATCTGCATTATTGATCGGATTTTTCGCATTACGATGAGGATAATAAAAGCCTTTCATCATATCCGGTACACTTAGGCAGAAATACAGTCCGGAACATCTGCACAGGCATTCCTCCTGGGCACTGGATCCTCTTGTCACTCCACCGCCTGGATTTGTAGCAGAAGCAAAGTTATGTACTGCAACTTTTTGCCCTACATAGCCAGAGGCCGCTTCAAAAGTCCGCTTTGTGGATACAGTCACCTTCGCATTATCTGTAAAACGTGATTTATCCACAACAGGCAGATCCTCTCCTTCCAAAATGAGTTTCTGATTTTTCACGGACTTAGCAAGAGAGTCCTTAATTCTCCCATTTTTTTCACACAGATTTTTTGTATCTTCAAAAATCTCTACATTTTCAAAACTGCTCATATATTTACCATTCCTCTTAACCTTTTATTTGTTATCAGATTTTTTATACTCTCTCCATAGTTTTTCATCACCTTTTTTCGCTTTACCACAACAATCATTTATTTCTTTGCGGCTTAGATCTACGATTCTTTTATTTTGTGATCTTGCATATTTTGATAACGCCAGTAGACTTACTCCATTAGATGGAGCATCGTGATATGGATCCGGGACTTGAAAATAAGACTGTGGCAATTCAATTCCTTTTAAAAATTTAGGTTTTACTATTTTATTCATAGTATTTCATTCCCCCCTGCGGCCTTACTTGTACAGCTGAAATTTCTTGCTGATAGTATCTTCTGGCCGCATCTCATGATTTCCATGAATGCAGAAAATCTCTGGTCCAAGTGCATTTGCTTTTTTCTTTCGTTTATAATCTTTCCAACCGCCAAAATAGTTCAGCGCCACATCGCCAAGGATAACGATGATATCACTTTTCTTTGACTCCATTGCACAACACCACTGCTGCAGCTCAGAAAAATCACCATGCACATCACCGGTTATATAAATACTCATATCTTATCACCCCTTCTTTTACTTATTATACGCCAGGCAAATCAAAAACTCATTCAACTGCCGGTTGAATTATGAATTTATGGCAACATCTTTATTTTGTATATAAATACGAAAAGAGGCTGCATTGTTTTAAAGCAACCTCTCTTTGATCAGTTTTATAACCATTTATTCTGTTTATATTGTTTATTTCGTCAAACTTGAATTTTCAAATTAGTCTTTGCAAATAACCTTTGAACCTTCACCATCAATTACAATTCCCTGACGGTTGTTAATTGGGCATAGATTCAAATCCGAAAATTCAGTCATTATTTTCTCGGTAACTTTCTTAAATGGTGCTGTAAGATAATGCGGAAGAACATAGAAATCAATCAAATCAAGCCCTGCATCATCTTCTTGTGAGTAGTCCTCCGGCTTTTCATCCATTTG
>ENA-OQIN01000355-OQIN01000355.1-human-gut-metagenome-genome-assembly--contig:-NODE-355-length-40879-cov-4.197858_pt1 | contig 40879 bp, 34 predicted proteins | sample MGYA00242581_ERZ504746 | MGnify/ENA primary metagenome ERZ504746 (study PRJEB26092, sample SAMD00036436) | human gut metagenome | host: Homo sapiens | study: EMG produced TPA metagenomics assembly of...
TATCCGGCTTTAAGTAATAGATCTCCAATTGGAACTGTTGATTTTGAAAAAGATTTTTTTCCTGTATGGAAATTAAATAGGGAAATACCTTGGGCATCCCCAAGGTTTCACGTTCTTCTTCAGAAAAAGAGACTGCGGTATCATGGGTTATGATATAATTCTGTCCTATTTTATTAGCCCGCCCCTCCGTAAGCAGCATATCCAGCTCACTTTTTACAATCTGCCAATACCGCTCATCTTCCCCTCCATGATCTTGGAAGGAATATCCCATTTCTGAACAGATCCAGAATTTTTCATCTTTCATTTCTATAATACCTTCTCTTTGGGTTAATTCGGCAATTCATTCTGATCCATTCTGAAACACGTGACTGCCAACTATATGTTTCAGGACTGGAATGAATAAATTCTTCAGCCGCATAAGATTCTCGAATTTCACTATATGAATAGGTAGAACCCTTTCGGGATTCATAAAAAGGAACAGGGGAGTGATCTTTTAAGAAAACGCGCAGTTTTCCACTATGACTGACTTCAATAAATACAAATTGTCCAATACTGAACATAAGCAGGCTTTGGTCATGCGAACCCCGTGATAAATACGCGCAGTTTAATAATTTTTGTCCCATCCTCTGTGCCAGTTCCACTGCATCAGGCCCTAATATCACCCGTGTCTCATACATATTGTCCAGATAATCTTCCCAAAATTGCTGCCGATATTTCCACATACGGTCTCCTGATAAGGTTTGTCCTGCTGTTTTTTCGATAATTCCAAAAAAAATTTCAAAGTCATTTTTCTTCAGCCACGATAAAAAAACAGCCTGCGCCCGTGGACTGACTTTCTGCCATTTGATCTGCCCTTCGGGATGTCTGGGATCTTTCATATGTTGATAAAGCAATTTAATTAATGGATCTATATATACTGCTTTGCCATACCGGTGAACCGTCATAATCAAAGAATCTGCAATATAAGGAAATAAATTATCATGGCCGATCAGAGATTCTCCATTTATTGCATTTTTCATTAATATATCTGCCGAATGCTTTCCCTGGTTAAAGAATGACATAATTGCATATCCGATAAACCGTCCGCCGTATAATGCATTCGGAAATTCAATTTTCCCTAAATAAGCAAATATATCCCCCTGAAAATCAACAGCTAATTGTCCTGGTCCGCCAGATAGCAAGCGCGGGTCATTTTTTAAAAATCTGAGTCTCCTGATTTTTCCCGGATCCCGTTTCAATTCATCAGCTATTTGTTTTTCCATGTATGCATAAGACTTGTGATTAGGAATATATGTATTAAAATATGCATATAAAATACGTCTAAAAACGGAAGAACGATGAATATTCATCTCACGGAAAATGAACTCTGTCATTCCCATCTCCCCTGCATTAAGTCCCAGTAGAAAAGGCAGATTTTTCATTTCTTTAACTGTTAACTTCTCTGAATACCCCTGAAATTTTCTATGAATTTTTTTGTTCAGTGCCGATAAATCAATATTTTTAGGAACAGCAGAGACACTGTCCAGTTTTTTACTGATCTTCCTCACAGCCAATTCTATTTTTTTAGGATCCGGATATTCTTTATGTGGCTTGTTAAGATCTGATAATATCCCGGATAATTTTTCTAAATTGAAGGCATAACTCATGGGGAAACTCCGTCCGTTATGAATACCAAAATCAATTTTTATCTGTCTGTGCAGGATCCACAGGGGGCATCATGGTAAACCGTATATCAATCCTCCGGTTTGCCTGCCGCCCCTCATCTGAATTTTCGTCATATTCATCATCTGTAATGGGACGCGTATCCGCATATCCCGAGCAGGAAAAAATCGGCTGTTGATTCGGATTCACTATGCTTTTCAAGGCCGGCACATCCTGCCCCATCAGATTCCATGTATTAATAGCTCTTTGTGTGGATAATTCCCAATTTGAATGAAATTCATTTGTCTCAATAGGTACATTATCCGTATGACCCTCAATAAAAATAGTCTCAATCGTATTTTTATATTTGTCCTGATCGAGGACCTGGTCAAGGACATCGCCTAAATCAGCAATGACTTCATATCCTTCTGCTTTAAGATTGGCATCTCCCTGATCAAAAAGGACTCCTTCAGGGATACGCAGGACTCCCTGTTTTTTATCTACATGGACATTGACACCGCGCATTTGCATCTGTGTCTGTATATCCTGAAGAATTTCGTTTCTTTTTTCATTATTTCCTGTATACTGGTCTTTTACCTCTCCTAAATTCATCATAAAATAACAAACTGCCAAAATAAAGATGGCTAAAAATCCAGCCATAAGATCACTGATTGACAGATTAAATGCATCTCCATCCGGTCCATTTATTTCTTGTCTTATTTGGCGTCTTCTCAAAATGAGTGCCCCCTATATGAAACCCTGCATCCGATTATTTTTTCAATTTATTGATATGATCATTGAGGTCTTCCAGCGTATCATTAGTTTCCTCATATAAAGATGCCAGCCTGTCAACAGCGGCGCTGATAGACTGATCGAATTTAAGCAGCTTCCGGCTTAATGCATCCGTTGTAACAGCATTGTACTTTTCGATATTTGAGCACAGGGATTCCAATGTATCATCCAAATTCTCCTTGACTTTGATAAATTCATCTTCATAGTTTTTCCATGTCTGCTGTGTTGTTACAGTCGCCTTCTCGATATGTTCTGCATTTTTTTGCGTATTCTGACTGATAGATGAGATTTGTTCCACCTGACGGTTCATGTCTGAATTGATAAGGGTGCTGGAAGTGACCATCTTTCCCATTTGAGAGGCAATATCGTGAATTGGCACTGCCGCTTTTTGAAATGCATTTGCGGCAGTACCCGCATCTTTAACTAATATATGGGATGACTGCAGAGTTCTCTGCATGGAGTTCAATACCTGAACCAGCCCTTGTTCTTTCTGATCCATTGCATTCTGCATCTGCTGCATTCCTTTTTCTACTCCTGTCATCAGATTCTGAACCGATTGAACCATATTTTTGACAGCATCTTTTGTTGTTTTATCATAAATTTCTGCGATTTTTGTAATTCCCTGAGATGCAGCATCCAGCTTCCCGGCCGCTGCAGTCGTACGCTCTTCCATTTTTTGACTGATTTGTTCCAGCGCCTTCTTCACAAGAACCATCGACTCTTCCATGGAAGATCTCATCTTTTCCCCAGATTGCTCCATATTTTGTTTTTGCGCATCGGAAGAACTTTTCACATTCGCAGCGGTTTCCCTGAGAGCTTCGGTAAGAGACTTCATCAATTCCTGCATCTGGCTGCTGCTCTGATCAATACCTTCTTTTTGACGGATCAGGTTTTGGTCAAATGACTGATTTAATTTTTCAATCATACTGTTCAGAGAACTTTGAAGTTCTTCATTGGCCTGCTGATTCGTCTGCCGGGCATGTTCAAGAATTTCCTTCATTCCTGAAGACAACTCTTTTAATGTATCGGCAAATTCTGCAATCTGTGCCCCGGCACCTTTAGTAAACGACTCTGCCACAGTATTCATGGCTCCGCCATTTAATTTCTTGGTCTCCTGAATGAGTTCTGTAAACAATGGCTCCAGTGTTTCTTTTAAATTAGACTTCATCGACTGATCCATCTGCATATTTAATTTCTCAAGAGTATTATTAAACGTCTCTCCAAGGCTGACTGCAAGGTTGGTACTCAAATCCTGTATGGCTATCAGTTGTTTCTGTGAGACTTCATTCTCTTCTATAAAAAAATCTTCCAGTTTTTTTCTTATAAAAATCCGGTCAAAATGATCTGCTGTACAGCAAATCATTTTGCTGTATTCTTTGACGTCCCTGCTATACCAACTATTAAAGCCTATGGCGCAGATAATACCGATAATAGATGTTACGAAAGCCATTGATGAACCGGCCAGCAGCGTACTGATGCCGGCCTGGAGACGTGCGCTGGAGCTGGTATCAATGCCCCAGATTCCAAGTGTAAGTCCAACAAATGTGCCCAAAATTCCCAGCCCTGTAAAAATTCCTCCAAGATTAGAGAAGAATGATACATTCAGCCCCGACATAAGATTAACCGGATTGATATACTCATCGCTGTCTACTGTAGAATAAACGGCAACCATGTCATCTCTCCGGACCTTGATCAGTGTCTTTTCATATTTTTTCCACAGAGGAGCCACCAATGGATTCTTTTCAAGTTTTTCACTAAAGCTCTCAAAATTTATTAATATGCTCTGAGGAGTATACGCCGCAAGCTCTTCATTCAAACTGGCAATAATCTTCTTATTTTTCTTCCAGGGATTCCAAAAGCAAACCAGGTAAGCCAACCCTGCTATAATAAATACAATGTAATATCCCCAGTTAACAATTGTTCCTATTGTCCCCATACTTGCACACTCCATAAATAAAAATCATCATCCATTGAAAAAAATATATTTATTGATATAAATATATTATCACAAATATATTCTCAAGGGGAGTATACCGTCTATGAATTTACATTTTTGTACTCTATAAATTTATTTTTAGTCCATAAAGCAGTGCTCTCCCAGATTGAAGAAATTCTTAAAATCTTTCCACTATATCATTCAACTGCTTTTTGATTTCTGAAAAAGGCTGATTCAGATCCAGTGTTTTTACACTGATCCGGCTGCCGTCCATCTGAAAATCACAGTCCGGCACCGTATCTTCACCGGTTTTTGCATATAGCAGCAGGCCTGATACCTGTCCGGTATGATTACAGTCCTTATTTTTTACATAAGTAAAAATCTGATACAGATTTCCCGAATGGAGAGTCCGGCTGTCGTACAAAGGCTGTGTCTGCCATACATGCGAATAATATTTCGCATCAATGATAAGAACATGTCCGCCTTTTGTCAGTGTCACATCTGTTTTCATAACAGGGAGGTCCTGTGCTTTTTGTGTATTCAAATTCCATGCGATCTGGGATGCGGCGGCATGCAGATCCGGATAATGATACCGGTAATACTCTAAAATGAATTTTTCATATAAACGGCACATCCTTTGGTCGTCGGCAAAGGACATCATTTTCCGCGATCTTGAATCATTTTTGAAAATCTGCCGGTCCAGTATGCAGTGACAAATGTAGATCAGCATTTTATAGGATCCATTATTCCGGTGAAAAGAAAGACCGCTCCACGGCACGCAGGACAGCGGAATCTCTCCAATCCCCTGAAAGGAACGGAGCACGCGCCGCAGAGAAGATTTTCTTTCCGGTCTGGCCGAAGAATGCCGGATCAGACAGAGGGCCGATGTTTTCAAGATCTGATTGAATATGTGATTTTCAGACATCTCATCATAAAAGCAGGACAGTTTCCGGTTCCGGCAGATGCAGTTTCTCATGGTGCCTCTCATATCCAGACGTCCCCTCAAAACTGACAGGTTTCCCTGTTGGGGAATATACATGCGGTACAGCCCCTGTTTTATCTGCTGTGTCAGTCCTTTCAGAAGGATATAGGCCATAAGATCATCTATATGTTCAAAATCTTCCGACTCGATTGTCTTCTCATCATTCCTGCGGAGATTTTGGAAGGCATAAGCCAGCATGCAGTAGATATTGCGTATGCAGATTGAATTATTTTTCATGACGGATCAGCCCACAAAGCTGTTTTTCCCATTTTTCTCTTTTTTCCGGTTCATCAAACCAATATTCTTCCAGTGTGGGAAGAATATCATAGAGGAGAACTTCCCCGGCCCATGCCGGGCTGAACTCTGTCTGACCGCAGAAATAACTGTGCCCTATACAGAATCCTTTCCCCAGGGAAGGATCCCTGATGATATCCTGATTCAGCTCTTCGATCTTTTCAATGATCTGATCAAAAGCAGAGCTGTTCAGGCTCTTCTGATATGCCTTAAACTGAGGTGACTGAAAAGCCGGTTCCATCGTAAAGAATGCAAACCGCCGGCGCAGTGCATAATCCAATACAGCCAGACTGCGGTCTGCTGTATTCATCATGCCTATCAGGTACAGATTGTCAGGGACGTAAAATGAACGGCCGTCACCGGACAGAGAAATTTTCCGTCCCCGGTACTGTTTTTCTATCAGCATTAAAAGCTCGCCGAATATTTTACTCATATTCCCGCGGTTGATTTCATCAATAATAAAAAAATAAGGTTCTTGAGGATGATCCGCCGCTTTTCTGCAGAATTGATAAAAGATTCCTTCCTGCAGTTCAAATCCCTCTCCTCCGGGACGGTAGCCGATGACAAATTCTTCATAGGAATAGTTTTGATGAAACTGGATTTCCTGAATGTGAGCATCATCCTTTTTCCCCATCATCAGATAAGCAAGCCGTTTTGCTGCAAATGTTTTTCCTACTCCGGGAGGACCCTGCAGGATCAGATTCATCTTGTGCCGGAGCAGTGAAGTCAGTGTATCACTGTCCGGCTCCGTCAGATAAACCTCCTGCAGAAAATCTTTTCTGTCATAAGGAATAAATGGTACCGGCGGCTCTTTGGGATTATTGTCACGGATTATATCCATCAGGGCATCATACTCGTTCTTTGTCATCCGGAACAAACTGCCCTGCCCATTTTTAAAAGATTCCATATCAGCCAGTTCCGGCAGATTTTTCACTTCTTCATACCGGATGGGATGTGCCAATGTTTCTGTTTTTTCAATGGATATGCTTTCCCCGTTACTGGCATGATGAATAACCGCCAGGGCAGTCATCTTTTTTTCAGGGGTTGATTCATACCCGATCACGGGATCACCTTCACGGGCATTCAAAAAATTTTGAAAAATCCTGCGCTTATTCCCATTTTCATTGTATAAAGTATAATTTTGTATCTGTCCTACCGCCATATCTGAAAAACTCCAGATTTTCGGATTCGCCGTCAGCCACCAATATTGATGTGCTTCCTTCGCCGGGTCTGCATATAAGGGAATCTGAGATAAATCCACCTGATCCAATGCCTGTGACAATTCATCTCTCAGTTTCCAGATATAAATACCGTCTAATTCTTTATCGGCATATTTTCCCACATACAGAACAGGCCACCATTTAGAATTTTCTGTATTTTTCTCTAAGAGAGGACACCCTGTCGCTTTTTCTATTCGCCTTGCCAAGGAAGATGAACCATTATTATAAAAGTTCACTGTATCTCCATATTTCCCCGCTAATTGCTTGCAGGTCGCCATGCCGCCATAATCTTTCATTCTCTTCATAATGGCCAGGCTGTTCGTTTTAAAAACCGATTCATCTTTAAGCAGTTTTACCCAGTCATCCACTGAGAATCCAGGATTATAATCGGCAGGAAACCACGTGTGTTTCCTGTCATCAGGTTCATGGTCTTCCTGTTCTTGAAAACCATTTTCAGATTTTGTTTTTTTATTCCATCGATATAAAATCTGTGCTGCATAATTATCTGTTATATCAGCAGACTGCCCCTTCTCCGTCAGCTTCCATAACCCGCGGACACTTCCATCTATAAGCCCTTCATACATCAAATAATTACGGGCAAAAGCCAGTTCATTTCTTAGTTTATTTACACGTGTTTTACCGCGTGTTTCCTGCACAATTTGGTCCGGCAGTTTTAAATCAAAAACAATTTGCTTCCGAACTTCTGATGGACTCCCCTGTCCCCCTAATTTTTTCAGTGCTGAAAGCAGAGGTGCAAACCACTGTGTAAAATGGGAATTCACTTGTCTTTCACGGTTCTTTTCCATCTGAAACCCTCCACGACCTAATTATAGATGCACCATACATTGTTCCACGGAAAGATCACTATGTTTTTTACAGATGAGCTGCCTTTATCAAATGAATTATTCTTCCATTTGCTTTATCAGCTCATCCACATCTTCTTCATCTTTACTCAGCGTCGGTCCCGCTGAAGTAACCAACCGCCCTTTACGGAAGAAATCTTTCATCATCTCATAATGCTGTTTGGCTGCTTTTAAATGCCTGTGTATTTTCTGAATGTCTTCCTCGTTTAAAGTCATTTCTTTTTTCATGATAAATCTCCCTCTTTAAAAAATTATATCTTCATATATTCTGGAATTTCTCAAAAAATGATTTCAGCTTTTCTATTACTGACATCTTTTTCTGGGCACGGGCGTTATTCTTTGTAAATCTCGACATGGGGGGCAGTATATCACTCAATTCTGTCCCTTCGGTCTGTACATAATGATCCTGAAAGGCACGCACCATGAACTTTTTGGTCAATTCCGGTTTCAGCTTTTCTTTTTCTATGATCTGATTCAGTTCCTTTTCTTTTTTCTCCGCCACATATTTTTTCCAGTCATCATAAACCTCTGTCTGGGGATTCATTTTTTCTATAAAATCCAAGATAAGATCTTTTTTATTCCTCAACTGCATACTGGAATCAATGGCATGCCGGATATCTACAACCAGTTCCTTATTTTTCATATGACTTTCATGATATTTTTCAATCAGCGCCAGAATATAGTCAATGTTGATTTCCACCTGACGGATTAATTCCATTTCAAACACGATATCATCGTTAATTTCTTCTTTATCCTGGGTACGCTGATTTCTGAAGGTGTTGTACAAATCAATATAAATACTCTGGTAATCCTGAATATTTCTGTCTGTAAGAATTTCTTTGCCGTCAAACTGGTCAAAGGACGTCAGAATATTTCTTAATTTCAATATGGCTCCATAGAGACGGATAAAGTCCTTTTGTGCGGATTCACTGATAATCGGCTTTCCGAGAGGATATTCCCTCTGCAGTTCTGATGTCATATCTTCATAGCTTCTCATTTTATGGGCGCCGTCATAATACCCTTTTGAATAATACTCCTCAAAGGTTTTCATCAAAACCACACCGGCTGCATTTTTATCACCAAACAGGGCCAGACTTTCATTGGTTTCTTTTTCCAGATTGCGGAAGCATACAATATTGCCAAAGGTTTTGATGGAATTCAAAATCCGGTTGGTCCGGGAAAAAGCCTGCATTAGTCCATGCAGCCGCAGATTTTTATCTGCCCACAGCGTATTTAATGTAGGCGCATCAAATCCCGTTAGAAACATATTGACGACAATTAAAAGATCAATCTGCCGGTTTTTCATGCGTTGGGAGATGTCTTTATAATAATTGGAAAACTTGTCAGCCGAAGTGTCAAAATCCACATGAAACATCCGGTTGTAATTCTGTATGGCTTTCTCAAGAAAATCACGGGAACTCATATCCAGCTGTTCAGCGGTGCCGGGGTCTTCATCATCCAGCAAACCATCTGCCGGATCTTCTTCATTGACACCATAACTGTAAATCAGGGCCATCTTTAATTTCTTGTCACTGGGCAGCTGTTCCATCTGTCTCTGAAATTCTGCATAATATTTTTTTGCGGCCTCAATAGAGGCTGCCGCAAAAATCGCATTAAATCCGGCCAGTCTCTGTTCTTTCAGCTGATACATCCTATTCCGCTTGGTTTTCTGTGCAAAATGGTCAAGGATATACTCGGTGACCTGCCGGATACGCCTCGGATCAAGAAGAGCTTTTTCTCTGTCAATGCTATAAACCTTTTCGTCATCTTCTTCCTCTTTGGCCCGCATGGTACTGATATAATCCACCCGAAAAGGCAGTACATTTTTATCAGCGATGGCATTCACAACGGTATATGAATGCAGCTGTTCTCCAAAAGCCTGTTCCGTAGTATAAATTTTCCGTCCGCTTTTATTGGCATTGGCGGCAAAGATAGGTGTCCCGGTAAAACCAAACAGTTCATATTTTTTAAAACACTTCGTAATGGCCGTATGCATATCTCCGAACTGGGACCGGTGACATTCATCAAAAATAATGACTATTTCTTTTTGATAAATGGGATGCTGCGGATTTTTTTTGATAAACCGGGAAAGTTTCTGAATCGTAGTGATAATAATCCGGTCCTTGGGATTAGACAGCTGTTCTGCCAAAACAGCCGTGCTGGTACTGCTGTTGGCAGCTCCTTTTTCAAACTTGTCATATTCCTTCATAGTCTGATAGTCCAGATCTTTTCTGTCCACCACAAAAAGGACTTTCTCTATAAAGGGAAAGCCTGTCGCCAAACGGGCAGTCTTAAAGGAAGTCAGCGTTTTCCCGCTGCCCGTAGTATGCCAGATATAGCCTCCGGCTTTGACTGTTCCATACAATTTATAATTATGGGCAATCTGAATACGGTTCAGGATTTTCTCTGCGGCCGTAATCTGATAGGGGCGCATAACCAGCAGAATTTCATCCACGGTGAAAACGCAATACTTCGTTAATATATTCAGAATGGTATGCTGTGACAAAAATGTTTTGGCAAAATCCAGAAGATCTGTAATGGGTCTGTTTTTCCCATCAGCCCACCATGAGGTGAATTCAAAGCTGCTGCTTGTGTATTTCCCCTGTCCCCGCTGTTTGTCCATTTCTTTGATTTGGGAACTCCGTGTGGTATTGCTGTAGTATTTCGTCTGTGTCCCGTTAGAGATAACAAAAATCTGTATATACTGAAAGAGCCCTCTGCCGGCCCAAAAACTGTCCCGGTTATACCGTTTAATCTGGTTAAAAGCTTCCCGGATATCTACGCCCCGCTTTTTAAGTTCTATATGAACCAGGGGCAGTCCATTGACGAGAATCGTCACATCATACCGGTTGTCATACCGTCCGTCGGGATTATCATATTGATGAAGCACCTGAAGAGAATTATTGTGAATATTTTTTTTATCAATGAGAAAAATATTTTTTGTTGTGCCATCATCACGCTGAAGATGCTGAATAAAATCTTCCTGAATCATTTTTGTTTTTTCTGCAATGCCCTGGCTCGGATTTGCCAGCACTGTATCAAAAAAAGAATCCCACTCATGATCTGTAAATTGGATATGATTCAGTTTCTCCAGCTGAATGCGCAGATTCTGAATCAATTCCTGTTCAGAATGCACATCAATATATCCATAAGCCTGCTTTTTCAACTGATCAATCAAAGCTTTTTCCAGCTCTGCTTCTGACTGGTATGATGATGCCTTCTCGTGCAGATCAGGTTCATAGCTGCCCACCACAGTGCTCTCTGAATTTTCTGATATTACCTTATAATCATTCATGATGGATCTCCTTAAATGTAAGCAGCCTGTCACGGTAATATTCATACTGTCTGCGCCGCGCTTCAATCTCCGCCGGTAAACCTTTAGATATATCATTCACAAGAGTATCAAATTGATCCAAAATAGACACAATACGTTTTTGTTCTTCTATAGGAGGAATGGGGATTTTATATTGCATGATCATACTCTTATCACCCCTAGGCATTTTTGCACCTTTAGAGTATTGGGTATCATATAGAAAAAATTTTTCAGAAGCAATTACGCAATACAAAAAGCGTGGAATAATTATTTCTTTATACGCTATTCTAATTCTCAATATTAGAACGTCGCCATTTGTATACCCATAACCATTTGAAAACCATATTTTTTGTAAGTAAGGTCTAATATTTCCCAAAAGGATATCATTAATATGATATCCTTTGACATGGGATATATTCGGAATAACCAATGCATTTACTTTACCTTTTCTGTTAGGCAGTAAATTTTCAACACTTACATAGTTAGAAAGTGTAATATCTGAAACTTCACCGCTTTCTTTTGAATAAAATACCACTTCTCCTAATGATTTCCACTCAACATCAGATCGACCATCAAAATTCAATAATTGATTTTTATAATAATCATACTGCTTTTTCCGTGCTTCCAGTTCCGCTTCCAGTTCCGCTTCCAGTTCCGCTTCCAGTTCCGTAAAGGAATCCAATATCCGCACAATTTCTTTCTGCACTGACAATGGAGGGACGGGAATACGGAAATGAGAAAAATTAGATATCCACTGTCTACTGTGATCTAAAGTTGAATAATTAATACACTTCATGGCATAATAAATAAACCTAAGATTATCATTACTTATAGAATATAAAATTTTAAGTGCAGAACTTTTGACAGAAAATTCAAAGTCTACCCAATGAAATGATGTAGTAAAGTCATCAAAAATAATAACGGGCCTTAATTCATTAGCAAAATATTTATGATTTTTTTCTGAGGTATAACCTAATATAAAACTTTTACCTGCGGTCAACACCGGTATCACATTATTATTCTTGTGAAACTGATAATCAGTATTAACAACTATATATTTTCCGGGTTGTTCGTAAGCCACTAAATCTCCTAATTCCTTATATTCCACTCCATCAGGACAGAATTCATGAATTAACTCATCAATTGTAGGTTGTTTCTCCATTACTTTGCCCCCTGACTGAGCTGCTTCACAATCTCATCAATCTGACGGCGGAGAGTTTCTTCATGCTTTACGATTACTTCGATTTGGTTATTCAATTCATGGATATTTATTTTCTCTCTCATATCTGGCTGTTCCACATAGGAAGAAACGGATAAATTGCAGGCATTATCCAGAATTTTCTGATTTTCCGTAAGTTCTGCAAAGTACTGTACATTTTTCCGCTGAACTACTGTATCCAAAATATGCTGAATATTGTCAGGAGATAATTTATTCTTATTACCCACGTGAATAAACTCTTTCGAGGCATCAATAAACAGTACCGCATTATCCTTCTTACTTTTTTTCAAGACAATAATACAGGTCGCAATGGTGACTCCAAAAAACAGATTCGGCGGCAGCTGAATCACTGTGTCTATATAATTATTTTCTATCAGATAGCTTCTGATTTTCTGTTCTGCACCGCCCCGGTATAAGACTCCGGGAAATTCGACAATGGCAGCTGTCCCGTCTTCTGCCAGCCATGACAGCATATGCATGGTAAATGCCAGATCCGCTTTGCTTTTCGGAGCCAGCACACCGGCCGGTGCAAAACGGGGATCATTGATCAGTATAGGATTATCTTTTCCTTCCCATTTAATGGAGTAAGGAGGATTGGATACAATCGCTTCAAAAGGTTCTTCATCCCAGTGTTTCGGCTCTGTCAGTGTGTCTCCCAGAGCAATATCGAATTTTGTATAGTTAATATCGTGGAGGAACATGTTGATCCGGCACAGATTATAGGTCGTGGGATTTTTTTCCTGTCCAAAGAAACCCACTCTCACATTATCTTTTCCCAGAATTTTCGCAAATTTCAGCAAAAGAGAACCGGATCCGCAGGCAGGGTCATATACTTTATTGACTGATGTTTTCCCAATAACGGCAATTCTGGCAAGCAGTTCAGAAACCTCCTGGGGCGTGAAGTATTCTCCTCCTGATTTTCCCGCATTGCCGGCATACATGGACATGAGGAATTCATAGGCATCCCCAAAGGTATCAATAGCATTCTGACCGTATACATCTCCCAGCTGCATACCCCCCACCGCATCCATCACATTGAGAAGCTGTTCATTTCGTTTCTTCACTGTATCTGCCAGTTTGTTATTATTCACATCCATGTCTTTGAAAAGGCCTTTTAATTTAGATTCACTGGCTGTCCCTTTGGCAGAATTTTCAATATCCCCAAAAATCCGGCTCAGTTGTTCATTGAGGCTGTCCAGATCACTCCGGGATTGTTTCCGCACATTGTCAAACAGTTCCGACGGAAGAATATAAAACCCTTTTTCCTTAACTGTATCTTCCCGCCCCGCTTCCGCGTCCTCGTCAGAAAGTTTCGCATAGTCAAAATCATTATTGCCTGCTTCCCGTTCCAATTGATTCAGATAATTAGTCAGATTTTCAGAAATAAACCGGTAAAAGAGCATGCAGAGTACATAAGATTTAAAATCCCATCCGTCCATACTGCCCCGTAATTCGTCTGCAATTTTCCATATAGTTTTATATAATTCAGCTTTCTCCTGCTCTCTTGCCATACCAGCACCTCCGCAATTGTATTTTCTTTATTGTAGCATTAACTTCAGTCTGTCAATGATTCTGCCTGCGATAATTCTTTCGGAGTAACACCCAGAAAATAATCTTCTAAATAGTTCCACACCTGCTCACTGGTCAGATGATTCTGAAACAAAAATGTCAGCATTGCCACCGATTCTTTATGACGCATATCAATCATTTCCAATAATCTATTTCGATAGAAAGCCGGTTTATCACGAACCATCTGCATATTTTTGGTCTCGCTGACGTAAATATAGATCTGACTGTTGGATCCCCCCAATGATTGAAAACGCAATACACTGAAAGATTCTAATATGCCCAAGGCTGTGAGGACTTCTTTACACCGTACAGAAGACTCCGCATCATTTACGATATAAAGGCAATGATCATTGATATGTTTTTTAGTATATTCATAATTTCTCTGAATCCACGCAAAGAATTCATCAACACCGCTTAAAAATTGATAAGATGCATTCCCATCTCGATTGATTCTTGATCTGAACACTTCTACAGACATTCTGTTTGAAATCTCTCTGCGATAAATATTCATTGCGGAAAGAACGACTTTTATAATACTTTCAGCCCGATATCGTGACATTTTCGCTTTACTGGATACAGAAGCAACCATATTGTCCATAGACAGATATTTCCCAGCATATAAAGACTCGTGTGCTGTATCCTTGACAGTTTTCAGTATTTTTCCAAAAATATATCCTTCATCTTTTTGAAAAAATATTTCCACCCGCATAGCTGGGGCCATGTAATATTTTTTATTAAACGGCAGCTCCTGACTGTGAGAATAAACCATATACTTAAATTTAGGAAAGGACATTTCTTTTCTATATGAATGCTCCCATATAGTCTGCAGATGAACTTTGCACACATGCAGAGATTCAAAGACTTCTGTAACTGATCCCTTATAACCCTTTTCCAGCTTTTTCTGTATTTGCGGCTGTACAGCAAAATAGCCATAAGAGAATAAGGGAATCGGCCTCATATGAAAAGGTGAAAATCCCCTATTTTCATAATCTTTTTGAATTAGAAGCATTGCCGTTTTTACCTTATTAATAATTTCGTTTTCATCCGAGAAGGAGTTATCGAATATATAGGAAAAACTATCAGCATCAACCAACATTTCATTTCTCTTTTTTGTTAAACGTCTTCCATGGTCTTCATGCCGAACTGCATTATATAATTCCAAAATTTTTTTGATAACTTCTATTAACTGATATTTTTGTATAGCGGATAACCCATATAACTGATTGATATGTTTAAAATCATTGCTCATATGCCGGTAAATTGCATGTCCCTGAATTCTCTCGTCTCTTGCCGCACGTCCTATTTCCTGCATATAATCGCACACATTTCCAGTCGGAGCGAAATGTGAAACAATAGCAATATCTGGAATATCAATACCCATGCCGAATGCCTTTGTCGCCAGCATAATCATTTTTGTTCCTTCTAAAAATTCACGGAAGTTCTCAGCTTTTGCAATGCTGTCCATCTTCCCATGATATCGTGCAATATGCTGTGTCAAATTTTTTGTGCTGCAATAGCTGTAAAATCTATCAATTAGCGCAACTGTAGGAAAATAAATCAATGTTTTCTGACTGCGCATTAAGGCAATTTGGATCATAGAGATCAAAGCGTCAAATTTATTGAGTTCATATTCAATTTTATTTTTTTGCGCTTCTACTGCACTGATTTCAATGGAAATATTATCTCTCTTCACATATCCCAAATAAGTAATAGGATCCATCATATGAAGACTATTCAAGGTCTCATGATACATATCTTCTTTGCCTTCATAGATAGCTGTCGCTGTAAATGTCGCAATAATAAAGGGTTTTGCTTTTTGTTTATCCTTATACTGCCCTTTTCTCAGTTTTTGCACATGATCGCCGAGATACCAATAGTCCGGTCTGAACTGTTTCCCCCATGTAGTAACAATATGAGCCTCATCCACAACAAGCATGCCAATCTGCCTGTTTCCGGTCAATTGTTCTATATCACTCCGACTTAAAAGGGATTCCGGTGATAGATATAAAATATGACATTGATTCTGTGCAATTTTTTCTATGATTGATTGTTTGACAAGAGGAGATATATCGGAGTTAATTGTCTCAGCCCCATAATATCCCTGTTTTTTCAATGCCTGTACCTGATCATTCATTAAACCGATAAGCGGTGTAATCACAAGTGTAAGAAGATTATATTTTTGTGCCAGGTAAATGGCCGGAATTTGAAACATAAGGGACTTCCCTGATCCCGTAGGAGCTGTAACAAATATATCTCTAAAATTATTTCCTTCCATGCATCGTTCAGCCTGTGTAATTAGGTCTTGTATAATTTGCTCCTGTGAAACACCTATGACTTGCTTTTCATGATTTGCCAATTTTTCTAAATTATACATTCTAACGGACCGGAAGTTATTATAGTTCCAATATTTTTTTAGTATTGAGATTAATTCTGAATGATTTTCCATGACAGGAGTATCGGCTTGTTTCACATAAGAAAACAGCCTCCCCGGAAAAAAACCATGCAATATTTCCAAATGATCCTGTACGGTCCGGCTGTCTGCCGAGTAACTCGACCATGTAATTGTAAAATGATTTTCTCCCTGCTGCAGCGCTGAAATCAATTGAAAATAATCAATATCTTCACAAAGATTCACATATCCTTCGGGATTGATATGATCAACCAACGGAAGCGGTTTCTTCTCCACAGGCAAAGTCATCCGCATGATTTCCTCCCGTTCCAGCTGACTGTCATCCATATTGTAGCAGCAGGCAATATATCCTTTATCAGTTTTCATATAATTACTGTAAACTGCTTTATAATCATCGATCCCATCTATTATTGCTTCTTCCTCTGCATCCGGATCAAAATGATTTACTAATTTTTCTGATATTTCATCAGAAATCTGCACATCTGAAGGATATAAATGCCAGAATATAGGATTTTCAATGATATATATTTTCTTATATTGATCTGTAATAAAATTATATAAAGCAATGAATGCTTCAAAAGGAACAATGGGCGTTTTCTGATTGTAAATTTTTTGGAAATATGCCATTTTGTTTGCCATAATCCCATCTATATCAGGTTGTTCTTGATGAACTGTACTTAGCGGAATCCCTTTAAGTACAAATATCGCACGTTCTTCAGAATGTTCATAAATGATATGATTAACCAAATTTTCCATTATTTATCTCCTAAATAAGCAGACATTTTCTGATTCTTTGCAATACGCTGCAGTTTTAATATTGCTTTGCTTTCAATCTGTCGAATCCTTTCTCGTGTTACATGCATTTTTACTCCAATTTTTTCCAATGTCTCGGGGCCTTCACACATAATTCCGAACCGCATTTGGAGAACCGCCGATTCACGTGGAGTCAATACCGTAGTAAGTATTTGTTTTATATCTTCTTTCAATAAATATTCTTCTGCCTGTTCTTCAACTGGCATAACTTGTGCTGGTATAAATTCCATTAATTCTGAATTTTCTTTATCTCCAACTAACGTATTTAAACTGACTGTATTAAGATAAATCTTGCACCATGTCACGTATAACTGAAGTTTTTTCATGCTGATTGGGTTAGGAAATATTCCTTCTTCATTGATAATCTGCTGCAGCTCATATATATTAGCACCTGGATTTTCTTTTCTGCACCGGTTGATCCTGAGTAATTTCTCAAAAACATGTACGGGAATACGTATAAGAAATCCATCATTCATAACAGCTCTGCAAATTGATTGACGCACCCAGTGCCAACAATACGTAATGAACTTATTATCCAAAGAAATTTGGAATTTCCGTGCAGCTTTGATAAGACCCAAATTTCCTTCCTGATATAAGTCTTCTATAGTTAAATCTGGAGACCTATACTGTCCATATATCTTACATGCCATTTGGTATACAAATTTTTTGTTTTTTTCTATCAATGCTGATAAGGCTGCATCATTTCCCCTTTGATACATGACACATAATTCTTCATTATTTAATTTCATCAGCGGCTTATAGTCAAAACAAGCAATATGATTATCTTGAAGGATTGCAGCGTTCTGCAGAACTTTCTGTTCTTCTTCTTTTATCTCAACATAGTCAATATCATTTCGTATCATAATATTGATAATCTCATATTGCTCTTTGAGTGTTAATTCAGAAAAGAGTTCGTTGAACTCAAATTCACTTAATTCATTATGGGAATTTAAATATGGCTGCATCATTTCTAAAACAATTTTTTCATTTAGCATGATTCATAAATACCTTTCCATAGAAAAATGAAATATCATTGATCTTCGATATAGAGAAGGTTTACTGATTTTCTTATGGAATCATTTATCAGCAACTATTTTTATAATACCCTCTCTTTTTCAAAAAATCAAATTCGTATTATTTGTACATAAGTTCATTTACTCATATCACTTTTTCTGTTATTATAAACTTGTCATTTATATTGAAATATAAATGTGGGTTGAAAAGTATTCTTTGTTCAGAGGAAAATCATCTGGATGTAAAAGAGGCAGGCAGCACTGCCTCTTTTACATTGTCTAAAATAAGCCTTATTCTTCAGACTCTTTTTTCGATATTTCCCGCTTTTTCTGTTCTCTTTCTATTTCCCCGATACTCCTATCCGGCACCGGCAGGTTTTCCGGCATGGTTCCGCCCAGTTCCTGAATGGTCTGCCGAATCTTTTTCCCCACTTCAAAATGAGTCTGGTTGGCTGCATCCTTTCCCTGAATATGCTCCCGCTGTAATTTTTCATCGGTCTGTGTGGCGCGGAAGAGATTGGCCGCCAGTTCGATGCTTCCCATGTGAGACAATGGATTCTGTTCTTTCCTTAAACCCTTTTTCTGACGTATTTCCTGAATTCCTCTGCCATACAATCCTCTGTATCCGCTGTCCTGAAATGATGAGCAAACTGCAGTTTCTTTATCCCTCTCTTTTCCCATGTGCCTCTCCTCTCACTAACTATTTCCCCTTTTCAGTGTCTTTGATACGTCTATATTTCCCTGTTATGATTCCGTGTGGAATTCTTTGTTTTTCTTATCATTATACCCCACCAGTAGAGGTTTCAGTATAGGAAATTTACACAAGTACGTTGCTAATTTTAGAAATGAACCCCCTTTTATCTTTTTTAGTCATACGAAAACTTCTTCTCCCGCTGCCCGGCCTCTATTTCTCAGGATAACGAGGGCATTATAAAAGCGTCTTTCCTTCTTTTTCAGAAGTGAAAGACGCTTTTGAGTTGTTTTATTTTTTAGGAAACGGCAGGTCAGACTTTGCCCCCTTCTACAACCAGGGATTCCGGTTTCACGGCATCTCCGTAGACGGGTTCCAGGGTAGCGGCATAGTCTTTGTGGAAGAATTGTTCTTCCGCCAGTTTTTCTATGTCTTTGTTGATGAAGTTCAGCAGATCTTGATTGCCTTTCTGCACGGCCGGCGCAATGGTGTCAATATCTCCCAGCGAAGGTATGCCCACGGTGAATCCCGGGTTTTTCAGAGCCCATGCGAGGACTTCCGTGTTGTCTGTGGAGAAGGCGTCGCCCCGCCCGTCGAGAAGGGCGTTGTAGGTTTCTGTATACTGGTCGAATTTCAGGAGTTTCACATCCGGGTAGTGTTTGGTAAAGTAGGTTTCTGCGGTGGTTCCCTTGGCTACGATGAGTGTCTTGCCCTTCAGCTGGTCAGGGCTTGTGATGAGAGATTTGTCAGGTGACACTACTCCCAGGGCCACCTTCATATAGGGCAGGGCAAAGTCAACCTGTTCCGCCCGTTCCGGCGTCACTGTGAAATTGGCCAGGATGATGTCCACTTTGCCCGTTTTGAGGTATTCCACACGGTTGGCCGCTTCCACGGAGACGTATTTCGGCTTCACGCCCAGGTCTTTGGCCAGACGGTTTCCAAAGTACACGTCATAGCCCTGGTATTCACCGTTTTTGTCCACGTATCCGAAGGGGGCCTTGTCACTGAATACGCCGATGACCACTTCTCCGCTTTTCTGAATATCGCTGACTGACCGGAAGGCCGCTTTGTTTCCCGCTGCCGGAGCGGCGGAGCCTCCGCTCTGCTGTCCGCAGCCTGTGAGGAGGGCCGCCCCCATGAATACGGCTGCCGCCGCTGCCAGTGTTTTCTTGAACCAATTCATACGATTTCCTTCTTTCTTTTTTCTTTTACTCTATCGAATGTCAATGAGTGCAGGAATCTTTGGGCCCGTTCTGTGGCCGGGGCCGTAAAAAATTGTTCTGCCGTTCCTTCCTCCGCAATGACTCCCTGGTCAAAAAAGAGCACGCGGTCCGCCACGGCCCGGGCAAAAGGCATTTCGTGGGTGACGATGATCAGTGTCATTCCTTCTCCGGCCAGATCCATAATAACCTCCAGCACTTCTCTGACCATTTCCGGGTCAAGAGAGGCTGTCACTTCATCAAAGAGCATGATCTGCGGATGGAGTATCAGGGCCCGGATCATGGCGATGCGCTGCTGCTGCCCTCCGGAGAGTTCCCGCGGCCAGGCCTGTTCTTTTTCTTCCAAGCCGATCCTTTTCAGCATTTTCCGGGCTTCTTCTTCCGCCTCCTTCCGGTTCCGTTTCTGCACCTGCACAGGAGCCAGGAGCAGGTTGTCCATCACCGTCATATGGCTGAACAGGTCATAGGACTGGAAGACCATGCCGATGTTCTGGCAGATTCCGGCGCGGGACACGGTGCCGTCACTGATGCAGGTCCCGTTGAAGAGGATCTGTCCGCCGGTAACGGGTTCCAGTCCGTTGATACATCGCAGGAAGGTGGACTTCCCGCAGCCCGACGGTCCCACGATGACGGTCACCTCGCCTTTGCGGATCTGCAGGGAAATGTCTTTCAGGATCATCTGGTCTCCGAATTTTTTCTGCAGGTGCTGAATGTCCAGTATGACAGGTTCGCTCATAGTTAATGTCTCCATTTCTTTTCCAATTGTCCGGCCGCTTTGGACAGGGGCCAGCAGGTCAGGAAGTACAGGAAGAAGATGACTCCGTAGATCCACAGGGCCGCGTCAGGCGCCGTGTAGCGGTTTGCTTCAATAATCTGCTGCCCTGTTTTCAGCACTTCCACGACACCGATGAGCACCACGAGGGAGGTTGTCTTGATGATGCGGGTGAAGAGGTTCATGGCAGGCGGCGTCAGGCTCCGCACCGACTGGGGCAAAATCACATAACGGTAGAGCTGGTACCGGGACAGGCCCAGGGCCTCCGCACTTTCGTACTGGCTCTTCGGCACGGAGATGAGGGCGCTCCTTACAAGGTCTCCCATTTCCGCAGCTCCCCAGAAGATGAAGACCACTACTGAGGCCGCCATGCCCGAAAGGTTGATTCCCGCCGACCGGGTCAGTCCGAAGTAGACGATAAAGAGAAGCACCAGCTGGGGCATAATTCTCACAATTTCCAGGTAAATCCGGGAAAAGATGCGGCAGATCTTATAGGGCATGGTCATCACAAGTCCCGTCAGAATGCCGAAGATGCAGGAGCCTGCCACGGAGATCAGGGATATTTCAATGGTGACCCAAAGTCCCTGCAGGAGACGGATGCCGTTCTGTCCGTCAAACAGTACTCGGATTCCCAAATCTTCCATGACGGATCCTCCTTTCCAGTACGGATGCCCCCAGTGAAATGGGAAGCAGCATGATCAGATAGGACAGCACCAGAAGCAGCAGGGCTTCATCGGTCTTGTAGTACAGGCCGATGAGGTCCTTGGCCACGTACATGAGATCCGCCACGGCCACGACGCTGAATACGGAGGTTTCCTTGATGAGGAAGAGCACGTTGGCGCAGATGGGCGGAATGGACACTTCCAGTGCCTGGGGCAGGATCACATAACGGAACATCTGGCACCGGGACAGACCCAGGGCTTCCGCCGACTCAATCTGGGAGACGGGGACTGACTCAATGCCGCTCCGGAAGGCTTCCGCCATGTAACTGCCGCCGAGGAAGGCAAGTCCGATCACGGCGCAGGCTTCTCCGGGAATGCGGATGCCCAGTTTCGGAAGACCGAAGTAGAGAAAAAACAGCTGCACCAGGAGGGGCGTGTTCCGGGACAATTCGATATAGGCCGAGGCTATTTGTGAAAGGACGGGGATTTTTTCATACCGTATGATTCCCACCGCCAGCCCTGTGACCAGGGAAAGCAATATGCCCCACAGGGCCAGGCGCGCCGTCAGAACCGCCGCTTCCACATAAAGGGGTATGTATGTTTCCAGGGATGTGAAACTCAATCTGCAGCCTCCGTTTCCAATAAAAAAAACTCCTGTCCCCAAGGGACGGAAGTTTCCGTGTGTACCACCCAATTTCGCAGATACGTCACCGTATCTGCCTCTGCAGGTACTGCCGTGCAGTACCCTGCGCTGTACCGGGCGCACCCGGAGGACCTACTGCTGTGTTCAGTCCTGTCTGCTCCGAAAGGCACTTCAGCCGGCGGTTTCTGTCCCCTCTCACCTGCCGGGAACTCTCTGTGAGAAACCGATCCGCTTACTCTCTTTCTTCCTTGCTGTCTATGCTGTTTAAAGGGACAAAAAGAGCCTCCGCCCACAAGGGACGGAAGCTCCGTGTAACCCACCCAATTTCACAGACGCGTCGCCGCATCTGCCTCTGCAGGTACTGACATGCAGTACCCTGCGCTGTATCGGGCGCACCGGATCTTCCTACTGTATTCTTCGGATGATCTTGTTCCGAGATGCATTTCGCTGATATGCCGCACGCCCTTTTTCATCCGCCGGGCTTTCTGATGTGCTTTCCTCCAGCTACTCTTCTCTTCCTTACAGTTTCAATATATTGAATTTACTGTAGCATTCATCAAAAATTTTGTCAAGGACACGGAGGCCGTTTGGGACTCTTTTTTTACTTTTGTTTTCTGTCTGTCCGTATTTTTTCCAGCAGGGACGGCATCCATGCGGATAATGCCGAGGTGATGGGCACGGCAAAAATCACACCGAAGCTGCCGGAAATCCCCTGCAGGATCTGGATGACCACTTCATTGGAGTTAATCAGCTGCAGGTAGGGAAGGTCATAGGCATAATCCAGGACCCACATCCCCAGAGATCCTCCGAAGAAGGCCAGAATGAGCGTGGTAGACATGGTGCCCATGACATCCCGTCCTACGTTCATGCCGCTCCGGAACAGTTCCGGCGGGGACAGGCGCGGATTTTTTCTGCGGATTTCCCAGACTGCCGAGGAGATATCCATGGCAATATCCATAACGGCCCCCAGGCTGGCAAAAAGGATGCCCGCAAAGAGGAGGTCTCCCACATCAATGAGTGTATTCTGCGCCACAAAAATGAGCTGTTCAATATCCGCCACATTGTATCCGGACACGGAGGTGGCCCACCCGAAAGCAAAGGCGGACAGTCCCGCTGCCAGGATGCCCAGGAAGGCGGACAGAACTGCGGAAAAAGCTTTCACGGTAAAGCCGTTGATTAAACAGATGGTCACCGTCAGGATCAGGGCCGACAGGAGCGCGGCCGCTTCAAAGGGGAGCATTCCCCGCATGATCATGGGGAAAAAGAGAAACAGAAAACAGATAAAGGTAAAGACCAGGGCCAGGGCGAACCGCACACCCCTTTCCCCGCCGATCAGACAGAGAAGCGCCAGGAAGGTCAAGATAAAACCGTACACCGGCCAGGAACGGTCCCGGTTGTATACCGTGGTTACATTCAGGTTCCCCACATGACTGGCAATAGCAATAACCCGCATGCCCGGATAGCAGACAGCTCCGAAAAGAAGCCCGTTGGGGCTGTTCGCTTCCCTGATCTGTCCTTTCTCAGGTCCGCTTTCCATCTGAAGCCGTACAATCTGGTCGCCGATGCGGCTTCCGTTCTCCTGGATATTGTCACGCAGCACTTCTGTCACACGGGCCTGTTCAAAGGTGCGTCCCTGTGTGCTTACCATGACGGGCTTATCGATCCGGTTATAGGACTGCAGAAACAGAAAGAATGCCGCTGCCAAAATCAGAATCACCGCCGCCCGGACGGCTTTTTTCTTCCATATATGATTCATGCCCTTCCTCCTCTCCGGGACAGACGACGCAGAAAGACTGCGGAAACCATGTCCCGCAGTCCGTTCTGCCGTCCCGGATTATTTTTTGATGATGGTATAGGATTCATCGATAGGACTGCCCGTCTCTGCATCATAGGTGGTAATGCGGAAAGAGGTATCTGTCATGTTGACCACAGAATAGGTGGGCCGCCATGTCTGGCTGCGCGCTGCGATATAGTCCTGCTGCTGGGCAATGAGGTTATAGAACTTGGATCCTGTCGCCGAGTTGGATGTCATGTAGAATACCCCCTTGGGATTCACCAGTGTTCCTTGTTTCATGTCGGCAATGGTATAGCACCGGTTCTGGGATTCGTAGTAATCCTTAAAAGAGCTTTCCTTCATCTTGGCATCCAGCAGGTTATGGTGCTGTCCGCTCTGTCCCGCCGCTTTCATTTCATCAAAGGACGCATGCTGGGCCCCGTCTCCGCTGAGCTGATAGGTGCGGGCATAGGTATGATCGTGGCCCTGGAGCACTACGTCGATATGGTTGGCGTCATAGATGGGGGTCAGCTGGTTCCTGAGAATAATACCGTCCGAGTCGGAATGATCCAGGCCGGATCCGTAAATATCCTGATGCATGACTACAATGCGCCATTTCGTATCCGGATGGGCCTTAATGGCTTTTTCGATCAGAGCTTTATGATCAGCCGCATTGTAGTTGTTGGCATTGATCACGATAAAGAGGGCATTCCCGTAGGTATAGAAATATCCGTGCCCTGCTTTGGTAGGGCTGGTTTCTTCTGTAAAAGGATTCGGCACATTGAAGTGATTCCCGTACCCCGGCGTCATGCTGTCGTGATTGCCGATCGCTGTGGCTTCGGGGAGATTTTTCAATGCGGCTGCTGACAGGTATCCCGCATACTGATGTTCCTGCAGTGCTATTTTTTCCGGACTGCCGTCAGCGGCAGGTTCATTGATCTGATCGCCCGGGGAGACGAGGAAGTTAATCTCCGGGTGCCGGCTGAGGGCTTCGTTCAATGTTTTGTTCCAGTTATAGGCATCATTCCGGGCAGCCAGTTCGCCGTCCATTTTCCCGGTTCCTTCCGCCGGAGTCTGTCCTATGGAAGCGCCGATCTGCGGATCGCCTACATACATGAAGGAATATTCGTGGGGATTTCCTGTTCTGTAGGACTGGGCTTCCTGCCACACACCGTCCACCTTCACCTGATACCAGTAGGTTTTTTCCGGCTGGAAGCCTTCGGCCGTTACACGGTTGGTGTAGTAGGTCACCCCTTCAAGAACAGTCCCTTCCTTTACCGTTCCCTTGAATACCCGGGCATTTTTCATATCTTTTCTCGTGGAAACCCGTACTTCCGGTGTGGTTTCTTCTTTGGAATACCATCCGAAGTTCAATTTCGAGAAATCTGCCCCCGGCGCCATGGAGACCTGTTCATGGTTGTTTTTGATCTGTTCCCATGACTGTTTCCATGTATTCCAGTCCGTGCTGTCCCCTGCCGCCGTGCGTGTGACAGCAGCGGGTGTCAGAGATGCGTCCGCCCAGTGGGAGGTCGCTCCGTAGGCCCCCGCGGTGAACAGACTGGCAGCCGCCATGCTCAGAATCAGTGCTTTTTTCCATTGTAAAGACCGATGTTTCATGTTTCATCCTCCCGTTTCAACCCAATTCATTGTTCCCACTGTTGATCATAAACAGGCAGTGTAAAAGAGGAATGACAGGGGATTACAGATCCTGTCATATTTGAAATAGTTTGGTAAAATAGATGTTTCCTTCACAAAATATCATGCGTTTTGTTAATTCATTCTTCTTTCAGTGCATGATATAATAATGGAAACTGTTTCAGGCCGCCTATAGGGCGGCTGTCATTTTTCTTCAGGAGGCTGTTATGACGGTATGGCTTCTGCCCCTGCTCGGTTTTATCACGGGGCTTTTAATTATTTCTCTGGGAGGCGGAGGCGGCGCCGTGTATGTAGGCGCACTGACGGCTGTTTTCAATATTCCTCCCGCCATTGCCGCTTCCACATCTCTGGCTACGGTGATTCCCACAACGGCTGTCGGGGCTCTCAGCCACTGGAAAGCCGGCAATGTCAATATGCGGATCGGGGCTGTCATGCTCTGCGGCGGACTGGCGGGCACTGTGGCGGGATCTTTGTTCTCCGGCACGCTCCCTGACGCTCTCTATGATAAAATAACAGGGGGCATTCTGGTTCTTCTGGCTCTGCAGATGTCTGTTTCTTATCTGCGGCATCCCCGGAATTCCGGTGCCGTTCCTTCCCACAGTCATGTGAAGGCCCTGGCTTTCGGTCTTCTGGGGGGTGTCATGGTAGGTCTTGTAGGTCTCAGCGGAGGCGGTCCTATTGTGGCCGGTCTGCTGATTCTGGGCTGTTCTCCTTTAGAAGCTGTGGGCACATCTGTATTTGTTATTTTCGGTATGTCCATTGTTGGATTTCTGGCTCATCTCAGTCTGGGAAAAATCGACTGGCCTCTGGTGGGTCTTCTGACGGCAGGCACAGCGTCCGGGGCTTTTGCCGGACCGCTCCTGCTGAGTCATGCCGACCGGCAGAAGACGGAGCGCATGCTCCGTCCTGTCATTATTACGGTAACATTTTTTATGGGTATGGCAGTGCTGGGAAAGTAATGCCGTTCCCGTTTTTATCAAAAGGGGGCCGTTTTTATGAATGCTGATTCTTCCGCTGTTTTCCCGCTCTCCCTGTCACGTGCGGCGCTGGTTGCCATTGATCTCCAAAACGGCATTGCCGCCGGACACACAGTTCCCCATTCACCGGAAACTGTCGTGGGAAATGCCCGGCGTCTGTGTGATGCTTTTACCGCAGGCGGAGGTTTTATCGTGTTGATCAATGTGGCGTATACAGACAGGGGGGATCTGCTGAAGCCGCCGTCGGATGTGCCTTCTTATGCGGCTCTTCATGACCGGACATGGTCTGAGATTGTTCCTCTCCTCAATGCCGTTCCCCGTACATTCCGCATAACGAAAAGGCAGTGGGGCGCTTTTTACGGAACAGAGCTGGATCTGCAGCTGCGCCGGCGCGGTATTGATACGCTCGTGCTCTGCGGCATTTCTACAGGAATCGGTGTGGATACGACAGCCCGTGACGCTTTTCAGCTGGGATACCGTCAGGTTTTTGCCGAAGATGCCATGGCTGCTTTTACTGAAGAGGAGCATGCTTTTGAATGCGGTACGATTTTTCCAAAGATCGGCCATGTACGGACTACATCGGAAATTCTTTCTCTCATCAAAGCCTGAAAACAGGCATTATAAAAAGGCTCTTTCCTCTGCGGGAAGGGCCTTTTTGATGGATTCTCCCCTCAGGAACGGAGAAGGAGCGAAATCAGGGGAATAGACAGAATGGACAGGAAGGTCGTCACAAACACCGTTTCTGAAGCGAATTCCCGGTCCCCTCCGTACTGCTGGCTCAAAACAGCCGCTGTGCTCCCTGCCGGCATGGCAGTCATCAGCGCCGATACATTGATCACCATCTCCGGTGCTTCCAGAAGCTTCAGGATAAAGATTACAGCTGCCGGAATCAGGATCAGCCGCAGCAGGGAAAACCGGATCATGTCGGCAGAGCAGGATTTTTTCAGGATTTTCCGTCCATCCAGCCTTCCCAGGATAATTCCTACAGTGAGCATGGAAAAAACAGCGGTGCAGCTTCCGATCAAGGTAACGGATCTCGTCAGAAAGGACGGCAGGACAAAGGGCAGACAGGCGGCGGCCATACCGATATAAACGGCAGCCACGCAGGGATGGAAGAGAAGTCTGCGCCAGGCAGTCCGGCTGTCCGTGGCTGTAAAAAGAGACAGCCCCGCCGTCCACATGGAGATCCGTACGGGAAGGAGTGCGATGGAAGCGTACAGCAGTCCCGGGGCTCCATATACCGCCTGAATAAAAGGCAGTCCGATCAGTCCGCAGTTGGATACCAGAATGGAGTACCGGAGCACCGCCTGCCGGCGGGGATCTGTTTTCCCGTAAATCTGTTTTCCCAGAAACCATGCTCCTGTCTGGATAAAAAGGAAAATAACAAAAATAAGGGCGCAGTCCCGCACTGTCTCCCAGCTCATGCCGGTGAAAAAGGAGCTCACAATATTGCAGGGCAGGATCAGCATAATCAGGAGTTCTGACAAAACAGCACCGGTGCGGTCATCGGCGCAGCCCCTCTTTCTGAGCACATACCCTGCTGCCAGGATCATAAAAAACACGAGCTGCAGATTCAGCAGAAAAAGAAACATCCGTCCCGCCTGCCATTCTTTTCTAAAAAAACAGACGGAAAACAAAGCAAACTGTTTTTCCGCCCATTCTGGATACTGAAATTTTTCTTATCATAGCACGCTTTTGAACCGCTGTCTAATAACCGGACCTCTGGACCGTTCTCATTTTTACTCTTTCGGTACGTTTTATACTGTATTTAAATATCCCCTCTCCCTCATTTTCCTGTAAGATATAAACATAACAGCACAGGTATAGTAAGGGGGAGATTCCATGAAAAAAATTTATTTCTGCATCGCTGCAGCTCTCGCTGTCACCGGATCGTCCATGGCTTATCAGTATGGGGGCGGCTACGCTCCGGGCAATTTATCCACGGCCGTAGGTCAGGGATCTGAAGCATCCGGCAGCTACTCCACCGCTTATGGAGCCTATGCCAAAGCCCTGGGCGGCTGGACTACAGCTGTCGGACAGCGGGCCCGGGCCATAGGGAACAACTCCACAGCCGTAGGCCAGTTCTCCACATCATCAGGAGATTTATCCACCGCCATCGGTCAGTATGCTACATCCTCGGGTCTGGCTTCCACGGCCCTGGGCCAGTATGCCTATGCAACAGGAAACAAAGGTACTGCCGTAGGGGAAGGATCCCGCTCCACCGGAGATTATTCAACCTCAGTCGGACAGATTTCCCAGGCCACGGGGCTCTATTCCACTGCTGTGGGCCAGGCAGCCCGGGCTACGGCCGAAAGCGCCTCCGCCTTCGGCCAGTATGCGGAGGCATCGGGAGCCTATTCCACGGCTTTGGGACAGCAGGCCACAGCCTCCGCCAATAATTCCGTAGCTCTCGGGTATCTGTCCGAGGCTGACCGGGACAACAGTGTATCGGTGGGTCAAAGCGGTGCGGAACGGCAGATTGTCCATGTGGCCGCCGGCACGGAAGATACGGATGCGGTCAATGTATCCCAGCTCAAGGGCGTCAGCCAGAACTTCAGCAGTCAGATCAACAGCGTGCGTCAGGATTCCGAGAGGGGCGATGCTCTCAATGCCGCTCTGTCCGCCCTGCAGCCCGCTTCTTATGATCCCTACCGTCCCACCCAGATTATGGCCGGAGCAGGCCTCTATCAGGGACACAGCGCCGTGGCCCTGGGCGTATCTCACTATACCAGTGAAAACACGCTGGTCCATATGGGTTTTTCTTCCAACGGCGACAGTCTCATGGCCAATGCAGGCGTGACATGGAAGGTCGGTCCCGGGAATAAATCTCTTCCGTCACGGTACCAGGCCGGTCCCATAGGCAGTGTCTATGTCCTGCAGGGTGAAGTTGAATCCCTCCGCCGGGAAAACGGGGAAATCCGTCAGGAAAATGCAGAGCTGCGGGAGCAGATCCGTCAGATCAATGAAAAGCTGAACCGTCTGCCGTAACCGGTTATGTAAGAAAAAGCGCCTGAAACCGAAATGGTTTCAGGCGCTTTTTGCTGTTTCGTTATTCCATACAGACCAAAATTCTTCCTGTTACTTTTCCATGAAGAATACGGTCAATGTTCTCCGGCAGGGTTTCCGGCGTAATTTCTTCGGTGTTTTCCGCAAAGGTATAGGGTCTCCATGGACCGGCCAGCAGCTGCCAGAGTTCTTCTCTTTCATCCATGGGACACTGTACTGAGTCAATGCCCAGAAGGGATATGCCCCGCAGTATGAAAGGGTACACCGTCGTTTCCAGCCGGTATCCTGCCACATTGCCGCAGGCGGTGACGCATCCTCCATAGCGGACGGTTTTCAAGGCTGTTTCCAGCACTTCCCCTCCCACGGTATCAACGGCAGCCGCCCAAAGAGGCGTCAGAAGGGCTTTCCCGGTTTCATCGACAGCGTCTTCCCGGAGCACCACTTCTTCTGCCCCCAGATGCTTCAGCATGTCCCGGGCGGCTCCCTTCCCCGTAACGGCTGCTGTATGGTACCCCAGTTTATGAAGGATCGACAGGGCCAGGCTTCCCACTCCGCCTGTAGCTCCAGTCACCAGAATCTGTCCGTCCTCCGGCTGAATGCCGTAACGGATTAATTTCCGCACGGAAAGTGCTGCCGTAAATCCGGCCGTACCGTAGATCATGGCATCCCGCAGTGTCATCCCCGCAGGCCGCCGGACGGGCCATGAGTCCGGCACACGGATATACTGCCCCCATCCTCCGTCTGTGTTCATGCCCAGGTCATATCCGGTCACGATTACCTCGTCGCCGGCATGGAACCGGTCCGATCCGCTTTCTTCCACAATGCCCGCCGCATCAATCCCCGGCGTGTGGGGATAGTGCCTTGTCACCCCGCGGTTTCCCGATGCCGACAGGGCATCTTTATAATTGACCGAGGAATAGGATACACGTATCAGGACTTGCCCTGGCGGAAGCTCTGAAATTTTCCGTGTTTCCCGGGTTCCTTCCCAGGCTCCGTTATTTTCTCTGACTACAAATGCCGTAAATTCTTTGTCTTCCATCTTTTCTTCCCCCTGTCTGTCCGGGAGCGACTCACCTGAAAGGCAGATCTTTCTCCCCTGTTTTCCTTTTTTCAGAATAGCACGCAAAAAGTTCGTCGTCAAACTATTGGCGTTTTACTCATTTTGATGTATACTGTTATTGTTTCTTTTTTACTGTTTTATAATATTTTTACCCGAGGTTGCACTATGAATGAAAACAATGACCGCCTTCTGCTTTATTTTGTAAGCCGGACTGCTAAAATCATGTCCCGCTTTGTGGAAAAGAATCTGGCGGAAAAGGGACTGGACGGACTGATCTCCGCCCATGGGAATATTCTTGCCGTATTGTACCGGAGTTCTTCTCCCATGACCATGGGAGATATTGCCGCCCGTATCGGAAGAGACAAATCCACGGTCACTCCTCTGGCGGAAAAGCTGGTCCGCCTGGGCTATATTGAAAAGGTGCCGGGCAGCCGGGACCGCCGGAACGTGTATCTGGTCCTTACGGAGAAGGGCCGCTCCCTGCGTCCCATTTTTGAGGATATTTCCGAACAGCTTTTCCAGACGGCCTGGGATCATTTCTCTATGCGGGAAAAAGAAGATTTTCTGGAGTCTCTGAAAAAAATCTATTTGAATTTCCAGTCAGAGGAAAAGAATCAAAAAATCAGGACCTGAGGGTCCTGATTTTTTGACGGCTGTTATTCAGCAGGGCATACGGCAAAGAGACGGGAAGGGAATCCGGTGCCGTCCCTGACTTTTGGGAATGTCACGAAAATGAGGGAACCCGCAGGGGGCACTTCATCCAGATGGGCCATGAGCTCGCACTGGATCTTGTCCGCAGCCAGGATGCACGATTCTCCGGCAAAAGATCCGTCATTATGGGCCGGCGCATCGGTATCTCCCGGTTCATGACCGATGGCGCCTATGTTTCTTTCTTTCAGCAGCCACTGGATGGCATCCAGCTTCCAGCCGGGATAATGGGGTTTCTTTTCTGCGTCATAATTATCCATGTCTTTTCTTTTATACCAGTCTGACCGGAAAGCTACAAAGGCTCCTTCAGGAATCCGTCCGTACTGCTGCTCCCATTCTTTCAGATCCTCTATGGTCAGTTCATAATCGGGATTGGCCGCACAGGCTTCTGATTTGTCTATAACCACCAGGGGGTACGCCATTTCTTTCAGTGTAATTTGGCTCATATCCCGCATTCCTCTATGAAAATGGGAAGGAACATCTGCATGGGTCCCATACTGTCCCGAGGGAAGCTTGTATTTCCAGACCTGGAAAGGACAGTCCGGTGCAAAATCAAAAAGAATTTCTGATTCCATGGGTCCGAATCCGTACCAGTGCGGTGTTTCACTGCTCAATTCATGGGTCAGATCCACCCATTTATAGGCGGACGACTTCATTTCCTGTAACATGTCCCATAATGCTGCCATAGAAAAACCTCCCTGTTTTTTTGCAAAGAAGCCCTGTCGACATGACAGGGCTTCTTTGCTGATTATTATTTCGTTCATTATGGCACAGAGAAAACGGTCTGTCAAATTCAGACTGTCACAGGACCTCCGGCTGCTGCTGCTTTTTCCAGAAGTTCCAGTGTTTCTTCCGTCCGGCATACACGGCAGTAAATGACATTCATAATCTTCAATTCCGCATCGTGCCCTTCCTCGGAAGCCGCCGCGCAGGCATCTTCCACACAGATGACCTGAAATCCCGCATCGGCCAGGTCACGCACGCTGCAGGCCACACACTGGTCTGTGACAATACCCGCCACAATGACTGTGGTTATGCCCATGTTCCGCAGGACGCCCGCATAGGAGGTGCTGCCCATAATACTGTCTGTTGTCTTATCAAAAACCATTTCTTCCGGCAGAGGCTTCAGTTCATCCACCATAGCCGCTTCTTCAGATCCGCGGTAAAGAAAAATATTATTCCAGCCTTCTCTTTTCTGCACGGGGGACCGGTCTTCCCCGTCGGGGGAAAGGCAGGCAATGCGGCCGAAGGTCACGGTCATGCCCTCCTTCCGGGCCCAGAAGAGCAGTTTCTGGGTATTGGGAATGGCCGTGTTGTGAATGCGGTTTCTAAAGTACTGCCACCGTTCCCACTGACCGTTTTTTTTGATTTCCAGGGCTTCGCCCATGTGGTCATCGCAGAATTCTTTTTGATAATCAATGATACAGAGCGCTGTTTTTTTCAAGTCTATTTCCATATCCTGATAGTCTTCCATGTCCTGATAGTAAAAGGACAGATAACGGGGATTGATCTTCATGTCTTCCATTCCTTTCCAGCTTCTTTCGAGATGCATGCCCGCAGGCAACGGGCGTCTTTTTTATTGTATCATACCCGGGGCTCCGGTTTCTCCAAAAAGCTGTTTTTCCCTGTCTCTGTCCCTGCGGAAACGCCCTGAATGCCTATATATTCAGTTCGCCGCCGCTTCAATTAATACCCTCGTAAAAAGTCCTGTCCCTGCGGTTGACACCCCCGCAGTGTATGTTACAATTAACTTGCATCTGAATTTTCAGCAGGCTGCTGAAGTTTTTTATCCGCGGAAAATTAAATTGATCTTATTGGAGGTTTTGGTTTCATGAAAACTGCATCAACCACTCCGGCCCCTGCTATGAAACGGGTTCTTACCCTGCGGGATCTCTGGATTTACGGGATTGCCTTTATGCTCCCCATTGCACCGGCCTATATTTACGGATTTGCTTCCCAGACCTCAGGAGGCATGCTGGCCGCTGCCTATCTGGTGGCTATGGGCGCCATGATTTTCACTGCCATGAGTTACGGACATATGTCGGCTGCCTTCCCTTCTGCAGGATCGACTTTCACTTATGCGGGAAAGGGCATTAATCCGTATGCCGGTTTTTTCGCAGGGTGGCTCATGATGCTGGATTATGTGCTCTGCCCCCTCATTGTGTTTCTGGTGGGCGCCACCTACGGCAATGCCCTGATTCCTGAAATTCCTTACGGAGTATGGGTGCTGCTCATCGGAACTGTCGTAACCGCCACCAACATCCGCGGTGTGGAGATCGCCTCAAAAACAAATCTGGTACTGGTGGGATTCATGTTTATCGTGGTTCTGTTTTTTGTGATTATGTGCGTACGGGCGCTTCTGGGCGGCACGGGCGAAGGCACACTTTTTTTCCCTGGCACCGCTTTATAATCCCGCCTCTTTCAGTCTGGACTCTCTGGTATCAGGGGCCGCTATTGCCTGTTTCTCTTTCATGGGTTTTGATTCCATTTCCACCATGGCCGAGGAATCAGTCAATCCCCGCCGGGATATCGGACGGGCTACGGTGCTGGCCTGTGTAACCTGCGGCGCCGTGTATTTCATCCAGAGCTATGTATCCCAGCTGATCTGGCCTGACTATACTTCTTTCGCCAATACTGACGCCGCTCTGTTTGAAGTGGCGGGCGCCGCGGGAGGACAGCTGACGGCCGCCCTGTATACAGCCGCTGTCGTGGCTGCATCTTTTACCTGCGGCATTGCCAGCCAGTCCAGCGCTGCCCGCCTGTTGTTCAGCATGGGCCGGGAACATCTGCTGCCCCGCCGCTGGTTTGCCTACATCCATCCCCTGTACGGAACGCCTGCTTTCAATGTTCTGTTGCTGGGAGCGGCCGGCATGATCGGCGCTATTGTCCTCAATATTCCCGTTGTTACGGAATTGATTAATTTCGGAGGCCTCTTCGGATTCATCTGCGTCAATGCCGCCGTCATCCGTTATTATTATATCGTCCGCGGCGAGCACCGTTTTTTCCGCCATCTTCTGTTCCCTCTTATCGGTGCAGTGGTCTGTATTTATCTGTGGATTCATTTGTCTTCCCTGGCTCTGGCCGTCGGATTCACCTGGATGGCTGCCGGATTTGTCTATCTTCTCCTTTTCACCAAGGGATTCCGGGATAAACCGCCTGTCCTTCAGGATCTGAAAGAGAAGTTGTGATTTATTACTGGAATAACTGTTTATCTATGCGCTATAGAAAAGATCTATGACATGACACCGCCGTTTCACATCTTTCCGCATTGACTGCCGCAGGGTTCATGCTATAATGATGTCAATATCACAGTCTGCGCAAAGGAGCTTCTTTTACGAAGCTCCTTTTTTGTTTCCGCAGAAAAAACAGAGGAGGCTTCTGATCAATGAATACAACAGACACAGATCATCCGGGCCCGTCCATGAAACGTGTCCTGACCCTGAGGGATTTATGGATTTACGGGATTGCTTTTATGCTCCCCATTGCTCCCGCTTATATTTACGGGTTTGCCTCCGATAAATCAGGAGGCATGCTGGCTTCGGCGTATCTGCTGGCACTGGCTGCCATGATTTTCACCGCCATGAGCTACGGCCATATGTCTTCCGCTTTTCCTTCCGCCGGTTCTACTTTTTCTTATGCGGAAAAAGGAATTAATCCGTATGCCGGTTTTTTCGCCGGGTGGCTCATGATGCTGGATTATGTGCTCTGTCCGCTGATTGTGTTTATGGCCGGCGCCACTTACGGAAATGCCCTCATTCCGGAGATTCCTTACTGGGCCTGGGTCCTGGTCATCGGCATCACGGTTACCGCCGTCAACGTGCGGGGTGTGGATCTGGCGGCGAAGACCAATCTGATTCTGGTGGGCTTTATGTTTCTGGTGGTTCTTTTCTTCATTTTTATGTGCATCCGGGCTCTTCTGTCCGGGACCGGGGAGGCCACTCTGTGGTCCATGACGCCGATTTATAATCCGGCGAAATTTGAATGGGATGCCCTGGTGTCAGGCGCCGCCATTACCTGTCTGTCGTATATGGGATTTGATTCCATTTCCACCATGGCCGAGGAAGCGGTCAATCCCCGCCGGGATATCGGGCGGGCTACGGTGCTGGCCTGCCTGACATGCGGCCTGATTTATTTTCTCCAGAGTTATTTGTCCCAGCTGGTATGGCCGGATTATACATCTTTTAAAGATCCTGACGCCGCCCTGTTTGAGATCGCCGGCGCGGCAGGGGGGGCTGTAACGGCCGCCCTTTATACAATTGCCGTGGTTGTGGCATCTTTTACCTGCGGCATCGCCAGCCAGTCCAGTGCGGCCCGCCTGCTGTTCAGCATGGGACGGGATCATTTCATCCCCGCTCCTTTCTTTGCCCATCTCCATCCGGTCTATGATACGCCGTCTTTCAATGTGATCCTGATGGGTGTGATCGGCATGGCCGGGGCCATTGTCCTCAATATTCCTCTGGTGGCGGAGCTCATCAATTTCGGCGGCCTCTTCGGATTTATCTGTGTCAATGCCGCCGTGATCCGTTATTATTATGTAAAGCGTCAGGAGCACCGCCTGTTCCGGTATCTCCTGTTTCCTCTCACAGGCGCCGTGGTATGCCTTTATTTATGGATCCACCTGTCCCCTCTCTGTCTCACGGTAGGCCTTCTGTGGACAGCGGCCGGCCTGCTTCATCTGGTCATTTCCACCCGCGGATTCAGGGAAAAGCCGCCTGTTCTCCAGGCATATCATGTCCGCTCCTGACTGTCTCCCGTAAAAAAACTGGCCCTAGAAAAAAGAGTTCTCTGTATCCATAAAAACGGACGGAGAACTCTTTTTTTATGTCTTATTCCGGATTGCTGCGGAGGAGAATAAATTTATTTTTTCTGAACCGGAGTATGCCCTCCCGCTGGAGCCGGCCCAGTTCTGACGACAGGGCGCTCCGGTCGGCACAGAGAAAATCCGCCAGTTCCTGACGGCTGAAGGGAATGGAAAATGAGCGGCTTTCCTGTTCCAGGGCCTGCTCAGACAGGTAGGACAGCAGTTTCTGCCGGATGGTCCGCCGAGAAATGAAAGCCAGTTTCTGATTCAGACGGATATTTTTAACCGCCAGGATCCGGACCATGTTTTCCAGCATGACCGAACGCCAGTCTTTTCCTTCCTCCATGGGCTGGAACAGACGGGCATGGCTGATCCAGTATACCCGGCTTTTTTCCACCGACACAGCACTCACGGGAAGATGTGCCGTTCCTGCGCAGGCATAGGCTTCTGCGAAGAGATCGCCTGTTCCGATATCAGCCAAGATATCTCTGTTTCCCGTAAAGTCCCGCCGTATGATCTGGATATGGCCGGACACCACAATGCCCGCGGAAGCCGCGTGCTGCCCTTCATGCAGTACATCCTGCTGTTTTTCATAGGTATGAACCGCTCCCTGCAGATGGCGGAGGAGCCGGGCCATCCCCTCCCCGGGCACCCCTTTAAAGAGCGCCGTACCCCGAAGAAACTCTTCCAGATGTTCCATTTCTTTTCCTTTCGTTGCCGTTACAACCGAATTCCCCTTTTTCTTATAGTATACTCCGGTTATCAAGTGAGCCGGAGGCATGATCCGGCATTTGGGAATTTTATGATTACATCAGGAAAAGAGGATTTTCTATGGAAAATATGTTTTGTTTTCAATGTGAACAGACATCCGGCGGCACAGGATGCTGCGGATCTGCCGGCGTATGCGGCAAAACAGAGGAAACCGCACTCCGTCAGGACCGCCTCACCGATGCCCTGATTTTTCTCGCCCAGGCGGTCAGGGGAACACCGTCTCCCGGCTCGGAGAAGCTTCTTATGGAAGGTCTTTTCACTACTGTGACCAATGTCAGTTTTGATGCCGATGAAGTACAGCGTGTGACTGAGAGGGTTCTGGCTGAGGCAGGCCGCCTCAGCGGACAGCCGCCGGCAAAGCTGGGACAGATGTCCCCCACCCGCGCCCTGTGGCAGGAAGAGGAGGATATCCGGTCTCTCAAATCCCTCATTCTCTTCGGACTCCGCGGCATGGCCGCTTATGCATATCATGCCTTTGTTCTGGGATACACCGATGACCTGGTGTCACGCTTTCTCTGCCGGGGTCTGGCTGCCGTCGGTTCTCCCCTTTCTGCCGGAGAGCTTCTGCCGCTGGTCATGGAAACGGGCAAGGTCAATCTGTCCTGCATGGCCCTGCTGGACCGGGCCAATACGGAGACCTACGGCTCTCCGGTTCCGACTGATGTATCCATGACCATAGAAAAGGGCCCCTTCATCGTGGTCACAGGCCATGATCTGCGTGATCTGAAACTCCTTTTGGAACAGACAGAAGGCCGGGGAATCAATATTTATACCCACGGAGAAATGCTGCCGGCCCACGGGTATCCCAAGCTGAAAGCTTATCCTCATCTGAAGGGGCATTTCGGAACGGCCTGGCAGAATCAGCAGCGTGAATTTGACCATATTCCAGCTCCTGTTCTGTTCACGACAAATTGTCTCATGCCGGTGCGTGACAGCTACCGTGACCGCGTATTCACCGCTGAATCTGTCGCTTATCCGGGCATGGTCCATATCGGAGAGGATAAAGACTTTTCGCCTGTGATTGAAAAGGCGCTGGCTCTGGGCGGATATCCGGAGAATCATGTCATGCACGGCATTAACGGCGGGGAGACCCTCACCACAGGGTTTGCCCGGAATGCCGTACTGTCGGCCGCCGGTCAGTTGGTTTCTGCCGTAAAAGAGGGAAAGCTCCGCCATATTTTCCTCGTTGGAGGCTGTGACGGAGCCGCTCCGGGCCGGAATTATTATACAGAATTCGTCCGGGAGACTCCGGAGGATACACTGGTCCTTACCCTGGGCTGCGGTAAGTACCGGTTCAATGATATGGATCTGGGCACTGTCGCCGGACTGCCCCGCCTCATGGACATGGGACAGTGCAATGATGCCTACAGCGCCATTTCCGCCGCACTGGCTCTGGCTGATGCCTTCGGCTGCGGCGTCAATGATCTGCCTCTCACTCTGGTTCTGTCCTGGTATGAGCAGAAGGCTGTGGCTGTCCTTTTGACCCTGCTTTCCCTGGGCGTCCGCCATATTTATCTGGGACCGTCCCTGCCGGCTTTTGTATCTCCCCATATTCTTCAATATTTATCAGAGCACTTCCAGCTCACACCCATCAGTGATCCCCAATCGGATATGGCTGTCATGCTGGGCCGGAAGTCCTGAAAGTCCATATAGGATTGATTGTTTTCACCGAAGGAGGTCTGTTCTATGAGTTTTCACGGAATCACCCATATAAAATCGGAAGAGGTCCTGTCTCTTCCTGAAGAAATCAGTTATCAGCCGGGGCAGGTCGCCAGTAAAACGCTGACACAGAATGCGGCGGTCAGCCTGACGTTGTTTGCTTTTGACAAAAACGAAGAAATCGGCCGTCATGTATCTTCCGGCGATGCGCTCCTGACCGTACTCGAAGGGAAAGCACGGATCACCATCGGGGAAGGTGTCCATGAGCTTTCTCAGGGACAGACTGTCCTGATGCCCGCCGGCATTCCCCACGCCGTCTATGCGGAGGAATGCATGAAGATGGCTCTCACTGTGGTGTTCCCCGCGGAAAAGGAGGCCTGACATGGAAGCCGGTCATACTTTTTTAGCCCGTCTGGGAAAAACACGGCTCCGTCCGGGAGGACGCCTGGCCACGGAATGGCTGTTCCGGCAGGGAAAGCTGGCCCCCGGAATGAAAGTCCTGGAGGTGGCCTGCAATATGGGAACCACCTCTCTGGAAATGGCACGCCGTTTCGGCTGTTCCGTCACAGCCTGTGACCTGAACGAAGAAGCTCTCTCCCGCGCCCGGGAAAACCAGGCTCTCCATCCGGCGGCGCCGGCTGTTTCTTTCCGGAAGGAAGATGCCCTTCATCTTTCCTTTTCCGATAACACATTCGATGTTGTCATTAATGAAGCCATGCTGACCATGCTGCCCGCCCCCGCCAAGGAACAGGCTGTGAAGGAATATCTGCGGGTTCTGAAGCCGGGCGGCCTTCTCCTGACCCATGATATTGTCCTGAAGGATCTTACACCGGCCGAAATCCGTGATCTGACCGGAGAGCTGGGCCGTGCCATTCATATCACGCCGCTGCCGTATACAGAGGACGGCTGGCGCGCTCTGTTCCGGGATGCCGGCTTTGCCGGTACCGAAACTTATACCGGCGCCATGACGCTTCTCAGTCTTCCGGGGCTTCTCCGCGACGAAGGGTGGATGCGCACTCTTCAGATTCTGCGCCGGGGAATGCAGCGTGAAAACAGAGCTGCTTTTCTGGGTATGCGACGAGTATTTTCCAAATGGCACAGTCATATGGGATTCATCGCCTCTGTCAGCAGAAAACCTGCTGCTTCGCCCGTATCGGAAAACAGAGAACCGCAAAAAAGAGAAACGGCCGTTTAAGGACCGTTTCTCTTTTTTCCGGTTTTTCTTACCATACGGGAACGAGTGCTCCCGCAAAGGTGTCATTGATATATTTTTTGACTTCCTCTGACTGGAAAATTTTCACAAATTTCTGGTAGGCCGGATTGTTGATATCTTCCGGACGGGCGGCAATGATATTCACATAGGGGCTGGTGTTGTCTTCCACCGCGATGGCATCTTTCTGGCTGTTCAGGCCTGCGGAGATGGCATAGCCGGCATTAATTACAGAAGCATCTGTATCGTCGAGAGACCGGGGCAGCTGGGCCGCTTCCAGTTCAATAATCTTCAGGTTTTTCGTGTTTTCCACGACATCCTGGGGCGTCACCTTGGTGGACGGCACATCCGGCTTCAGTTTGATCCAGCCTTCCCGCTGAAGCAGCAGAAGGGCACGGCCTCCGTTGGACGGATCATTGGGGATGGCAATGGTGGCTCCGTCAGGAATATCTTTCACGTCTCTGTATTTTTTGGAATACAGACCCAGGGGCGCCAGATAGGTCTTCCCGATGCTGACCAGCTTCGTCCCGTTCTTTTCATTAAATGCATCCAGGAACGGCTGATGCTGGAAGGCATTGAGATCAATGTCCCCGTTAGCCAGCGCCTGGTCAGGTGTAATATAGTCCGAAAAGACTTTGGGATGGACCGTAAGTCCCTGTTTAGCCGCTTCTTTGGCCACAACCTCCATAATCTGGTCGCTGGAGCCCGGTGTAATGCCCACAGTGATTTCTGTTTTTTCCGCTTTGGATGCAGCCTGTCCGCCCGATGAAGAGCTCCCGCAGCCTGTCAGCAGCCCTGCAAAAACAGCTGCCGCCGCTGAAGCCAATACAATTTTTCTGAAATTCATATTTTTTCCTCCTTTTTTTATTCATCAGGAGAGATCTGCCTTCCCCGGTTCCGCTTCTGTAAAAGAGCCATAAAAAAAACTCTTTATCCCAAAAGATAAAAAGCTGTGCGAGCAGAATCATCTTCCGGGCAATCCCCGCTGGAATTGGCACCTTTTCTTTCGAATGGTTGCCGCGGATTCACAGGGCCAGTCCCTCCTCCGCTCTTGATGAACGTTTATGAAAATGTATCATTATATTAGCACGCTTCCCAAACCCTGTCAATCCTGTATACGTTTTAGAGACAGTGTCAAGTTATTGTGGGAATTTTCTGGACAAGGTATCCTAATGTAAAAATATCCTATGCTATAGTATAAAAT
>ENA-OQIN01000382-OQIN01000382.1-human-gut-metagenome-genome-assembly--contig:-NODE-382-length-38523-cov-7.102637_pt1 | contig 38523 bp, 28 predicted proteins | sample MGYA00242581_ERZ504746 | MGnify/ENA primary metagenome ERZ504746 (study PRJEB26092, sample SAMD00036436) | human gut metagenome | host: Homo sapiens | study: EMG produced TPA metagenomics assembly of...
TGGAGCGGAAAACGAGATTCGAACTCGCGACCCCCACCTTGGCAAGGTGATGCTCTACCACTGAGCTACTTCCGCATAAAGAATGGTGCCTCAGCGCAGAATCGAACTGCGGACACAAGGATTTTCAGTCCTTTGCTCTACCAACTGAGCTACCGAGGCATTGGCGACCCAGGACGGACTCGAACCGACGATCTCCGCCGTGACAGGGCGGCATTCTAACCAACTGAACTACTGGGCCGTTGCGGCGTCTTCTTCAAGCGCCGACTTGTATAGTATAAGAGATAAGGAGAAAAAAGTCAAGGACTTTTTTCTCCTTATCTCCCGCCCTTGTATGGGCGGATATTTCCAATTTCCTTCTTACAGATCATGATCTGCCTGGGTCACTTTCTGCAGGGTGGGTTCCAGGTATTCTTTCAGTTTGGTTTCCAGTTCTTTCAGGTTCCGGCTGTCAAAATCCATGGACGCGTGGAACACGGAATTGATCTTCACCTCTCCGAAAAACTGGTCCCGCAGCCGGTTGTACATGATGATCAACTGGTCCATCCGCTGAAAATCGGAATAATCGATGAGGATGATGGACCCGTTGATGTGCTCGATGGCATGGGCGGGTTTGATATACAGCTCAAAGGGCCCGATTTTTTCCGGCAGATGGTTGCCGTATTCCCAGGTCAGGATCCCGTGCTCGGCCACCTGTTCCCCCAGGTTCACACTGGTGGGGTCTTCCATGCTGTGGAGGATCCCGGGCAGGTAGGCCCTGACGTTTTTGGCGAACACGTCCCGGTCCTTGTAGATGAACCGGATGTCCCGATAGGAATTCATGCCCATGGTGTGGATCACAATGTAATCGAAAGTTTCCGAGGTGTAGATGATATCCAGTCTGGCCCGGAGTTCCGGAGCCTCATACCGGCAGATGGTGAGCACTTGGCCGCTGATGGTATCCACCAGTTTTTTGGTGAACGGACCCACCTGGTCCGGCAGCTCCCGGATAAAATCCCACTCCCGGGTTTCCTTCTGGATTTCTTCAATCGGTTTGTACCCCATGGCCGGTTACGCCTTCTCCCCGGCTTTGGCGGCATCCTGGGCCAGGAGCTTTTCCAGCCGTCCGCAGCTCATTTTCCCTTCGTGGCAGACCCGGTCACTTTCGCAGGTGGGGCCGGCTTTTTCAAAGAGGATAGGCGCCACTTCCTTCACCTGCCGGAGCATTTCCCAGGCCAGGGCACGGATTTCCCACTGGGCCCGGGAGCAGCACCGGAGCTGGAAGAAATGGAGCAGGCTCCGGGCATTCATGGTGACCACGATCTTGGTCTCCGCCGCGTTGGGCAGGATATACCGGGCATCTTCCGCCGGCACCCCCGCCTCCGTCCATTTGTTGTACAAATCCTGGATCTTTCCGCACAGCTCTTCGAATTCTTTTTTGCATTCGGGCCGGGCAGCCAGGGTGGGCGGCAGGATGGTCTCGAAATCGTGTTCCTTCACATACCGCTGGCTCTGCTGGCTGTAGGAAGCGATCCTGTGGCGCACCAGCTGGTGGGTCAGTACCCGGGACACCCCTTCGATGGCAAAGGTGAAGCTTACATGCTCAAAGGTGGAGGTATGCCCCATCTGGCCCAGCCGGCGCACCAGGCTGGCCACTTCCTGGTCCGTCATTTTGTTTTCCAGTTCCGCCGCCCCGATGGGAGAATAGCAGAGCCGGGCGCTCATGGCCACGGTCCGGTCCGGTTCGGGGGTATAGCGGAGCAGTTTTACGTGCATCATTTTTTCTTCTGTTTCCTTTCCTCCTCCATGGCCTGGCGGATCAGTTCAAAGGAATGGTCCATCAGGGCCTGGAGCCGGTCTTTCCGGTCCATGAGATACAGGTAGCCCATAAGGGCCTCAAAGGCCGTGCCCTGACGGTATTCCCGGACACTGGCGCTTTTGGGCACCGTGCTTTTGGTGTTCCGGCCCCGGCGGGCAATCTGGGCTTCTTCTTCGGTGAGTTCCGGTTCCAGGGCATCCATGGCTTTGGCCTGCATCACTGCAGACACCATCCGGCTGGCCAGATCGTGGAGCACCTGTACATGGCTGCTGATGGGCAGGAGCCGCATCCGCACGTACAGGGAAAACACTGCATCCCCAATATAGGCCAGTTCCACCGGATGGATCAGCCGGGGTTCCGGCATAGTCTGGGTTTCTCCGCAGGTGGCCAGCACAAGGTCCAGGAGCCGCTGATACTGTTCGTATCTCACTTTCTCTTCCACCGTACGCCCTGGGGCGTGTCTTCCAGGATGATTCCCTTGGCAGCCAGTTCGTCACGGATGGCATCGGCTTTGGCAAAATCCCGGGCTTTCCGGGCAGCCTGGCGTTCTTCGATCCTGGCGGCGATTTCCGCTTCCTCGTTGCTCACCGCGCCCCCTTCTCCGTTGGCAGTCGGCTGGTTTTCCAGGATCCCGATGACCTCGATCATTTCCTTCCAGGCCTTGTCGATCTGTTCTACCAGTTTACCATCAGGCTTCTTGGCACCGCTGATGATGGCGTTGTGGTATACGTTGATTTCCTTGGCCAGGGCAAACAGGTAGCTGATGGCCAGGGAGGTGTTGAAGTCGTCGCTCATGGCATCGAAGAACCCTTTCCGCAGTTCTTCCACTTTGTCCCGGAGCGCCAGGCTTTCCGCATCCGGCCCCACGGTGATCACCTGCTGGATTTCCCGCAGGTTGTTCTGGGCCGTACGCAGCCGTTCCAGGCTCCGTCCCGCTTCCGCCAGCCGTTCCTGGCTGAAGTCCAGGGGACTGCGGTAATGGGTGTTCAGGATGAAATAGCGGATGGTTTCCGGTTCATATTCCTTCAGCAGATCGTACACGGTCTTGAAATTGCCCAGGGATTTGGACATTTTTTCTTCGTTGATGGTGATGAATCCGTTGTGGACCCAGTACCGGACAAAGGGATGGACCCCGGTGGCCCCTTCGCTCTGGGCGATTTCGTTTTCGTGGTGGGGGAAGATCAGGTCGCTGCCGCCGCCATGGAAATCCAGGGTGTTGCCCAGGTATTTGGTGCTCATGGTGGAGCATTCAATGTGCCAGCCCGGCCGGCCTTTGCCCCAGGGGCTGTCCCAGGAAGGTTCTCCCGGTTTGGCGGATTTCCACAGGGCGAAATCCATGGGGTTCTCTTTCCGTTCGTCCACGTCCACCCGGGCGCCGGCCATCATGTCGTCCAGTTTCCGGCCGGACAGTTCCCCGTAATGGCTGAATCTTTCCACCCGGTAGTACACGTCCCCGTCCACCACATAACCGTAACCGTTGTTGATGAGCTCCTGGACGGTGTGGATGATGTCGGGAATGTGTTCGGAAACCCGGGGATAGATGTGGGCCCGCTTCACATGGAGTTTGTCCATCACTTCGAAATAAGCCTTGATGTACCGGTTGGCAATCACATCCCAGGTGACCCCTTCTTCATTGGCGGCCCGGATGATCTTGTCGTCCACATCGGTGAAGTTCTGGACATAGGTCACATCGTACCCTTCGTGGTCCAGGAACCGGCGGATGGTATCCCACACCACAAAGGGGCGGGCATTGCCGATATGGGGATGGTTGTAGGGGGTGACCCCGCACACATAGATCCCCACTTTCCCCGGATGGAGAGGAACGAATTCCTCTTTCTGCCGGGTCATATCATTATAAACACGGATGCTCATAGGAAGCTCCTTTCCTTACAGGTTCACGCCGGCTTTGGCCAGGCTGCCCCGGATCCGGGATGCCACACGTTCTTTGCCCAGGAGGGGAATCATTTCCGCCAGTTCCGGTCCGTGCTGGTTGCCGGTGAGAGCCACCCGGACGGGCATGAATACTTTCTTGCCCCCCAGTTTGGTTTCTTTCTGTACGGCCTTGAACAGGGCCTTGGTGGCTGCATGGTCCAGGCCTTCCGCAGCGGCCAGTTTGTCCAGGAACAGGCCCATCACCTGGGGCACCGTTTCTTCCTTCAGGACAGCTTCCGCTTCCGGGGTTTCGAAATCGAATTCATCGGTGAAGTACAGGGCCACTTTTTCAGGGATTTCCTTCCCGAATTCCGCCTGGTCCCGGGCGGTGAGGATGACCTTCTTCAGCCATTCCAGCTTTTCGCCGGTTTCTTCCCCGGTCATGTAGCCGGCTTCCTTCATAAAAGGCACCGCAAAGGCCACATAGTCCTCATCGGACAGCTGGCGCATATAGTGGGCGTTCAGCCAGTTCAGTTTCTTGATGTCGAATACGGCCGGGTTCTTGGCCACATGGTCCAGAGAGAACTGCTGGATCAGTTCTTCCCGGGAGAAGATTTCCTGGTCGGAATTGGGAGCCCAGCCCAGGAGTGCCAGGAAGTTCACAATGGCATCGGGCAGATAGCCCATCTGCCGGTACTGATCCACGGAGGTGGCCCCGTGCCGTTTGCTCATCTTCTTGTGGTCCGGTCCCAGGATCAGGGAAATATGGCCGAAGGTGGGTTTTTCAAAGCCCAGAGCATCGTACAGCAGCAGCTGCCGGGGGGTGTTGGACAGATGTTCTTCTGCCCGGATCACGCAGTTGACCCCCATCAGGGCATCGTCGATGACCACGGCGTAGTTGTAGGTGGGGATGCCGTCGCTTTTCACGATGACAAAGTCCCCGATGCCGTTGGAATCGAAATGCACATCCCCGCGGACTTCATCATGGACCACGATGTCTTCATTTTCCGGTACCCGGAACCGGATGGTGGGTTTCCGGCCTTCCGCTTCGTAGGCGGCCCGCTGTTCCGGAGTCAGGTTCCGGCATTTGCCCATGTACCGGGGCATTTTCCCCTGGGCGGTCAGGGCTTCCCGTTCCGCTTCCAGTTCTTCCGGGGTGCAGTAGCAGTAATAGGCCTTGCCTTCTGCCAGCAGCTTGTCAGTGTATTTTTTATAAATATCCAGCCGTTCCATCTGGCGGTAGGGGCCGTTGGGACCTCCCACGTCCACTCCTTCATCCCAGTCGATGCCCAGCCATTTCAGGGCAGCCTTGATGTTGGCTTCCCATTCCGGTTTGGACCGGTCCCGGTCGGTATCTTCGATCCGCAGCAGCATGACCCCGTTTTCCTTCCGGGCCAGCAGCCAGTTGAACAGAGCGGAACGGGCGCCTCCGATGTGGAACGGCCCGGTGGGGCTGGGTGCAAAACGTACTTTCAGTTTCTTTTCCATTGTATCTTCCTCCCAAAGGTTTTTATCTTGTAAGACTGGCCACGGCTTCGGCAGCGATGCCTTCTCCCCGGCCGGTAAAGCCCAGTTTTTCCGTGGTGGTGGCCTTTACGTTCACAGCGTCCCGGGGCAGCCCCAGGTCTGTGAGCAGATTCTCCAGCATGGCCGGCTCATAGGGAGCCAGTTTGGGCCGCTGAGCGATGATGGTCACATCCACATTGTTCACCTGCCAGCCGGCAGCGCGGAGTTTTTCCAGCACAGCCGCCAGCAGGTTCCGGCTGTCCGCCCCCAGATAGGCATCATCCGTATCCGGGAACAGCCGCCCGATATCCCCCATGCCGGCCGCCCCCAGCAAGGCATCCATCAGGGCATGGAGCGCCACATCCGCATCGGAATGGCCGTCCAGACCCTTGTCCCAGGGCACGGTGACCCCGCAGAGGATCAGGGGACGGCCTTCCACCAGACGATGGACATCATAGCCGGAGCCGATTCGAAATTCCATGTTCTTTCCCTCCCTGCGTGCTGCCAGATCCTGGGCCCAGTCCAGATCTTCCGGCGTGGTGATCTTCCGGTTGTCATAGGAGCCCATCACCAGAGCCACTTTTTTCCGGAGCGCTTCCACCAGGCTGGCGTCGTCGGTTACATCCAGATGCTGCTCGCGGGCCAGAGAAAAGCCTTCCCGGAGCAGGCCGGGGCGGAAAATCTGGGGGGTCTGGACCGCCCACAAACGGCTCCGGTCCAGGGTCCGTTCCACGGATTTTTCCAGGTCCGCCATTTTGATGGTGTCCTTGCAGGGCACTGCCGCCACAGCCGCTCCCGTTTCCCGGGCCTTGTCCCAGACCCGCTGGATCAGTTCCGGATCCGCAAAGGGACGGGCGCCGTCGTGGACCGCCACCCACTGGGTATTTTCCGGCAGCCGGGCCAGGGCATTGGCCACGGAGTCCTGCCGTTCTTTCCCGCCGGTGACGATGTTCCAGGACAGGTTCGGGAACTGCCGGGGCTGCCATTCTTCCAGCAGCTGCCGGGCCCCCTCCTCTTCTCCCGGGGCCACGGCCACCAGGGCCAGATCCAGGCCGGGCACCTGGCTCATCTGGTGCAGGCTGCGGACCAGGATGGGGATGCCACGGATACAGGCATAATTTTTATTATACCCCAAACCCAGCCTTTTTCCCATACCTGCGGCGGCAATGATGCAAACCAATTCGTTGTTCATCCCATCATTCCTTATCTTATTTCAGTTTGGCAAAGATCATCCGGCCGGCAGAAGTCTGGAGCACGGAGGTTACGGTCACCGGAACGGTGAAGTTCACGCAGCGTTTGCCCCCTTCCACTACCACCATGGTCCCGTCATCCAGGTACCCGATGGCCTGGCCCGGTTCCTTGCCTTCCTTGGCCAGATAGATCTGGAGTTCTTCCCCGGGCAGGACGGACTGTTTCAGGGCATTGGCCAGGTCGTTGATGTTCAGCACCCGGACTCCCTGGATTTCCGCCACCTTGCTCAGGTTGAAGTCGTTGGTGGCCACCATGCCGCCCCGCTCTTTGGCCAGACGGACCAGTTTGGTATCCACTTCCGTAATGTCGTCATAATCCTTCTCGGCGATTTCCACCACCGCATTCTTGTCTGCCTGGATGGCCCGGACGATGTCCAGTCCCCGCCGGCCCCGGTTCCGTTTCAAGGTATCCCCGGAATCAGCGATTTTCTGGAGTTCTTCCAGGACGAATTTGGGGATCACGACGACCCCTTCCAAAAAGCCCAGGCGGATCACATCCAGGATGCGGCCGTCGATGAGAACGCTGGTATCCAACAGTTTATAAGTGCGGGAAGCATTCCGAGCATTGTTTTTCCGGGTATTGTCCTTGTTCCGGGCAAACCAGACTCGATTGAAGAATAAAAGGATATCCTCGCGTTTGTTCAAAGCCACTTTGGCCCCGATGATGGCCCCCATGATGCTGAAGATCAGGGAAATATAGGGTCCCACAATGGGCAGCCGGGAAAAGGCCGTCCCCAGCAGGGTGGCCACGATCAGCCCGGTAATCACTCCGATGGACAGGACAAAGATGTCCCCGGTGGGCAGATCAGCCAGATAGGAAGCCAGGATTTCGGAATAATGGAGGGTGTAATGGATCAGGGGCGTGGCGGCTGCTTTGCCAATATAGCCGAAGATCAGGGCACCGATGATCCCCATGATCAGATTCAGGGGCGTCACTCCCAGAAAGCCCAGTTTCAGGGTATCGGAAGACACAAATTCACCCAGCAGAGGGGTCGCGATTTCCATAAGGAAAACACCCAGGGCAGCGAAAATCAGGATAATGACAAATTTGATGATTTTTTCAACCATAGTTTCACCTCCTTGTATAATATTCTAAACTTTATTGTACAATAATACGAAAATAAAGAAAAGAGATTGCAACAGAAATTGGAAGAAAGTGTAAAAAATGGGATGCACTTCTCGTGCACCCCTTTCAGACAAATTGATCCAGCCACTTTTCACTTTTTTCTTCGTCCACGCTTTCCACCAGCATGAATTCGCTGAGGAGGATCTGCTTGGCGGTGGTCAGCAGCCGCCGTTCTCCGGCGGACAGTTTCTTTTCCGTTTCCTGTACGGCCAGGGTCCGGACCACATCGGCCACTTCAAAGATGTCTCCGGTCTTCATTTTATCCACGTACATGTTGTACCGGCGGTTCCAGGTGATCCGCTTCATCTTGTTTTCCGGGCGGGCCTTCAGCACATCCTCCACCTTGGGGAGGATGGCTTTGTTCACAATGGGGCGGAGCCCGATTTTATCCACATTGACTTCCGGGATCAGGACCTTCATATCGCTGAGCAGCATCTTCAGTACGAAATAATTCACCGGATGGCCGTCGATCTGCTTCTGCTCCACATTCTTTATCACAGCTGCCCCATGCATGGGGTACAGCACCTTGTCTCCCACTGTAAACATTCTGCTACCTCCTTACGTACAGAGTCGATACAACAACTACAACTGTATTTATTGTAGCACGGAAGAAGCAGGAAGTCAAATTTTTAGATTATAACACTTATCTTATGTTCCTGTCAACGTTTTTTTGTGAAAAATCAGGTGCCGTTTTCACGGCTCCTGATATCATTCCTTGTCCGTCCCCTGCAAAGGACGGTGGTGGAGTTCGGCCAGAGGCCTTGTACTTTTCTCCGTTCCTCACATTCCGCACTGCTCTCTTATCCGTTCCAGCCTGTCATCGGTGGCAGGATGGTCGGAGAGCATTTTCCCGAAGAACCCCAGCTGGGGACTGTGGTACAGGCTGTCCAGTTTGGCCAGGCCGCTGTACAGTTCCGGTCCCAGGCCCAGCTGGCAGGCGTAGGCATCGGCGGCATATTCATCCTGCCGGGAGCAGTACCGGTTGAACAGGGTGAGAGGCCACCCCAGGAGCCAGTTCCCCAGCCGGAGGATGAAGTTCATCACAATACAGAAGAACACCAGGATGAACCCCAGGATGGGGATGAACTGGAGCACCGTCAGAAGGGCCAGGAACAGGCTGTAGATCCGGAAGCAGGCCCGGTTGGCCGTGGACATGCCACAGAGCAGCAGCAGCTTCCAGGTGTGCCCTTTCTGCAGGTGACCCATTTCGTGGGCCAGGATCCCGGACAGTTCCTCTACCGTAAAATACTGGAACATGGGCTCGTTGACAATGATATTGTTGTCCCCCAGGGCACAGGCGTTGAAGGATTTTTCCGGGTTCACATACAGGTGAAAGGTTTCCCCCTGGAGCCCGCCCCGTTGGATCACCGGTTCCAGGGCCTGTTCCAGCACCTGTTGGTAAGGTCCCCGGGCGGATTTCCAGCCGCTGGTAAAGATCATCACCCGCTGGAAAAAGGGAAGCTGCATCAGCAGCCCCGGCACCAGGATCAGCACCGTCATCAGCCATTCCTGCCACCCGGGATTGGCATCCAGGGTGCGAATGGTCTGGGGCGGCAGCAGGAATGCCGCCAGCAGCAGGAAGAACGGGCTCCACAGGGACAGGAGCATATAGTTGACAAAAAAGGATACGATCATCAAAAGGGCGCTCACAGCGTGGACCTCCTTTTTACAGACAGGGGCGGGCCGCCCGGCGTGCGGCCCCTACAGATCCCCCACTCCGTAGGGATTCCACGCCGGGGAACCCGCCCTAAACTGGTCCCTCATGGGTAAATGGTTTTATTTATATTCCTCCGCCAGTTTCTTGAACAGGGGCAGGGATTTTTTGATGGTATCATAGCTGATGCAGTAGCTGGCGCGGAAATAACCCGGACAACCGAAATCCGTCCCCGGCACCAGAAGCAGATCGTACTTTTTGGCCCGTTCACAGAAGGCGTAATCGTCCTCTTCAAGGCATCTGGGGAACAGGTAGAAGGCCCCCTGGGGCTTCAGCACGGTGAATCCGGCTTCTTTCAGGCCCTGGTACAGCAGCTGGCCGTTCCGTTCATAGGGCGCTATGTTGGAGGGTTTCCCGGCGCACCGGGCCACCACCAGCTGCCACAGGGACGGAGCATTCACATGGCATTCCACCCGGGCAGCCCCGGCAATGGCGCCGAACACTTTGGCAAAATCTGCCACTTCATTGGGCACCACGATGTACCCGATCCGTTCCCCGGGCAGGGAGAAAGATTTGCTGTAGGAATAGCACACCAGGGTATTTTTGTAGTACAGGGGAATGTAAGGCACCTGGATATCCCCATAGACGATTTCCCGGTAGGGTTCATCGGCGATGATGAAAATGGGATGGCCGTATTCCTTTTCCTTCTTTTCCAGCACCGCGGCCAGATTTTTGATGGTTTCTTCCGAATACACCACCCCGCTGGGGTTGTTGGGAGAGTTGACGATGACCCCTTTGGTGTGGGCATCCACCAGTTTTTCAAAGGCGTTGAAATCGATCTGGAAATCTTCCGTCCGGGCCGGCACCACTTTCAGGCTGGCTCCGGTGGATTCCACAAAGCACCGGTATTCCGGGAAGAAGGGAGCAAAGGCGATGAAGTTGTCCCCCGCTTCCGCCAGGGCCTTGAAGGAGATGGTAATGGCCGCTGCAGCGCCGCCCACCATGAACAGGTTGGCCCCGGTGAAATGGGTGCCAAACCGGCGATTGATGTCTTTGGCCAGGGTTTCCCGGACTTCCGGTTTCCCGGGAGCCACCGTATAGCTGTGGATGGCCTGGGGCGGCAGTTCGTTCATGATGTCGATGACCGCATCCTTGATATAGTCCGGCGCCGGCACATTGGGGTTGCCCAGACTGAAGTCGCAGATGTTCTCCGCCCCCACCTCTTTGGCCCGTTTCTGGCCGTATTCAAAAATGGTCCGGATGGTGGATTTTTTGGAACCCAGTTCATACATTTTTTCGTTTACCATAAGATCACCTGTGTTTCTGTATGTATTGGTATCATTATAGCATAAAAAAAGAGCCGTTGCTTATGCAACAGCCCTTCTCTCTTTTCTCTCAGCCCAACAGGGATTTCACCATGGAGTTGACCCGCTGACCGCTGGCCTGGCCTTTGGTCCGTGCCATTACGGTGCCCATGACCTTGCCCATATCCTTCATGGATTTGGCGCCGGTCTTTTCAATGGCTTCCGCTACAATGGCCTTCAGCTCTTCGTCACTGAGCTGCTGAGGCAGATACTTCTTCAGCACTTCGATTTCCTGCTGATTTTTCTCCACCACATCAGGACGGTTGGCATCCTTGACCTCTTTGATGGTATCTTCTCTCTGTTTGACTTCCTTCATGATGACAGCCAGAACGGCGTCATCCTTCAGTTCTGTCTTTTCGTCAATTTCTTTGTTCCGAATGGCAGCCCATACCATACGCAAAACGGCCAGCCGAAGCTTGCCGTTTTCCCGGTCTTTCATGGCCTGTTTCATATCGGTTTGCAGAATCTCTCGTAAAGACATCTTCCACGCCCCCAAATCAAGTCAATGAAGATTATCTGGATTTGCGTTTTCTAGCAGCTTCAGACTTCTTTTTCCGTCTTACGCTGGGTTTTTCATAATGTTCGCGTTTTCTCACTTCGGACAGAACGCCAGCCTTCTGCGTAGCCCGTTTGAAACGGCGCAGAGCGCTGTCCAAAGATTCGGTTTTGCCAACTCTGATCTCAGTCATCTATATCCCTCCCTCCACGATCTCTTTCGGGAAGTGTAATTTAACATTAACACCTAGCCATTATACCGTAAAAACGCAGTCTCTGTCAACAGAAAATCTGCTGTTTTCTCAGCAGGGCGGCCAGCCCAGTTCTTTTCCGCCTAAAATGTGGAAATGCAGATGGGGCACGGTCTGTCCCCCTTCCACGCCGGTGTTCACCACAACGCGGAATCCTTTTTCGGCAATGCCCAGTTTCTTGACGATTTCGGGCAGAACCTTTTTCACATGGACCAGGATCTCAGGGGATGCGGTGAGGATGTTCTCCGTATGTTCCTTGGGAATCACCAGCACATGGACCGGCGCCCCGGGATTCAGATCGTTGATCACGATCACCTGGTCATCTTCGTAAACCCGTTTGCTGGGAATCTCCCCGGAAACGATTTTGCAGAATACGCAGTCAGTCACAGTCTCACCCCCTGTTCATGGAATCCCTTATATTATACCACCCTTCAGCCCGTCCTCAAAGAGATTTTCCAGCCGAACGGCAGAAATTTTTCCCTTCATGTTTTCCGGGCTGTCCGCGTACACCCGCACATAACCGGGAGTCAGTCCTTCCCACAGGCCGTTGTTTTTGTTCCGGCGTTCCCAGAGCACGGTGCTTTCCTGACCGATCTGTTCCTTCCGGTAGGCCAGATTCCCTTCCCGGTCCACCTCTTCCAGCCGGTGGACCCGTTCCTGTTTTTCCTGGTTGGAGATCTGGTCCGGCATCACCGCTGCCGGGGTCCCCTTCCGCTGGGAATAAGGGAAGATGTGGATCTTGCTGAACCGGCACTGGCGGATGAAGTCCAGGGAAGCCTGGAAATCTTCTTCCGTCTCGCCGGGGAAGCCCACGATCACGTCCGTGGTAATGGCCACATTGGGCACCAGGCTCCGGATCTTTTCCAGCAGCTGGGCGAATTTGGCCGTATCATAGGGACGGTGCATCCGGGCCAGGGTGCTGTCGCAGCCGGCCTGGAGGGGCAGATGGAGATGGGCGCACAGCCGGGGCTCCCGGGCCATCAGGTCCAGCAGGGCATCTTCCACTTCCACGCTTTCCAGGCTGCCCAGCCGCAGCCGGGGCACCTGGGGCTCGGCGGAAAGGGCCGCCTTCACCGCATCGGAAAGATGGGGACCGCCGGGGATTTCCTTGCCGTAGCAGCCCAGATGGATACCGATGAGGACGATTTCCTTGTACTGTTCCGCCGTCAGTTTGGCCACTTCTTCCCGGATGTTGTCCAGGGACCGGGAACGGAGATGGCCCCGGGCATAGGGGATGATACAGTAGGCGCAGTACTGGTCGCACCCTTCCTGGATTTTCAGGAAGGCCCGGTTCCGACTGGCATCCACCGCCGCATCCAGTTCTTCGAATTCCCGTCCCACCGGCAGGTCGTGGACCGCATTGATGGGGGCTTCGTCCGGGCTTTCTCCCAGCCGTTCCCGGACCAGTTCCACCACTTTGCTCCGGTCCTGGTTGCCGATGATCAGGTCCACCCCGTCGATGTGGACCACTTCGTCCGGAGAAGTCTGGGGATAGCAGCCGGTGACCACAATCAGAGGCTTGGGATCCCGCCGGGCCGCCCGGTGAATGATTTTCCGGCTTTTGCTCTGGCCCATGTTGGTGACCACGCAGGTGTTGATGAGACAGATGTCCGCCGGCTCTTCAAAATCCACGATCTGAAACCCGGCATCCCGGAAGAGTTTTTCCATGGATGCGGTATCCGACTGGTTCACCTTGCATCCCAGTGTATAAAAAGCGATTTTCTTCATGCTGTGTTTTCCTTATCCTCCCAAATTCCCTGTTTCGTACATAATGGCCGTCAGGGTGGCCAGAGCCGCCGTTTCCGTCCGCATGATCCGGGGCCCCAGGCTCACCGAATGCCAGCCCAGTTCCTGGGTCAGGGCGAACTCGTCCTTGGAAATGCCCCCTTCGGGGCCAATCAGGAAGGCGATGGATCGGGCGTCCCTGTGGGCTGCCAGCACCTCCCGGATGCCCCGGGTATCTTCCACTTCATAGGCCACGATCTTCAGTTCCGCCGGGCACTGGGTCACAATGTCCCGGAATTTCGCCGGCAGGGCCACCTGGGGAATGATGTCCCGCTTGCTCTGCTTGGCCGCCGCTTCGGCGATCTTCTGCCACCGTTCCTGTTTTTTGGCCGCCTTGGCCGGATCCACCTTCACCACGGAATGGTCCATGATGGCCGGGCGGATCTCCGTGACCCCCAGCTCGATGGCTTTCTGGATCACCCATTCCAGTTTGTCCTGTTTGGGCAGCCCCTGGATCAGGGTCACCTTCACCGAAGGTTCATGGCTTTTTGCCAGGGTCTCCACCAGGGACAGGTCTACCCGGTTTTCTCCGAAGCCGGTGATTTTCATCACTGCCGCCACCTGGTCCAGGCTGACGATCTGGAGCTGTTCCCCCAGCTTCATCCGGAGCACATGGGTGATGTGATGGGCGTCCTGCCCGTCGATGGACATGGTTTCCCCGAAATCCCGGGGTACAAAGAACCGGTACACGTCAGTCTTCCTTTCCCATGGTCACGGCGCACCAGCCCGCTTTCCGTTTCACATCCAGGAAGGTGAAGCCGTTTTCCTTCGCCGCTTTTTCCACATCCGGCAGCCGTTCCTCGATGATGCCGCTGGCCAGGAACCGGCCGTTCTGCCGCAGCTTCACCGCCACTTCCGGCAGCACCAGGATGATGATGTCCGCAATGATGTTGGCAATGATCAGGTCTGCCTGGCCCGGGGTGCCATCCAAAAGGTTCCCCTGGTTCACGGTGACCCGGTCGCTGAGGCCGTTCTGGGCAATGTTCTCCCTGGCCACTTCCACGGCCTTTTCGTCGATGTCCACCGCGTGGATGGTTTTGGCTCCCAACAGAGCTGCTGCCATGGCCAGGATGCCGCTGCCGGTGCCCACATCGAACACTTCACAATCCGGCGTCACCAGTTCTTCCAGCCGCTGGATGCACATGCTGGTGGTGGCGTGGGTGCCGGTGCCGAAGGCCATCCCCGGATCCAGAGCGATGACTTTTTCCTCTCCCTGGGGTTCGTAGGTTTCCCAGGAAGGTTTGATCACGATTTTCTTTCCCACTTTGGTGGTGTGGAAGTACTGTTTCCAGGTGTTGGCCCAGTCCTTTTCACTGATCTGCCGGAACAGGGTGGGCCCGAAGCGGAATTTCCCGATCCGTTCTTCAATGGTCTGGAGGCCCTGTTCGATGGCATCCAGTTTTTCCTGGAGCTGGTCATTTTCCGGATAGTAGGCGGAAACGGTAACCACCTCCGTATTTTCCTGATGGGGAATGTCGCAGAGTTCCCAGGTGGCGCTTTCCCGCAGCTGGTTCAGCAGCAGAGGGTCTTCGATTTCCACCCCGTTCCGGGCCCCCACTTCCCGAAGCAGATCCGCCACGGCTTCCACAGCCTCATGGGTGACTTTTATACTCACTTGCAGCCAAGATTCCATATGTAACGCTCCTTTGTACAGATATCGTATTATTATACCATATTGTGAGGAAAGAAAAAGGGGGTGTAGAAAATTTCCACACCCCGGTCGCGGGTCGCGACCCTTATTCAATTGAATCTCACATACACTGCCTTCAGGTCTTCCAGCCCCAGACCCATTTTCTGGAACCCAGTGTGGAGGGCGGCTTCGGACAGTTCTTCGTTTTTCTTCGGGTCCCCTGCTTCCAGCAGACGGAGGGCCGCTGTATCTACCGGGTGGATATCGAAGGATACTCCGTTGTACACCAGCCGGTAGGTCCCGTCCCCGCCCGGCAGGGTCAGGGTGGTGGTGTATTCCCGGTGCTGGGTCTCAAGCTGATCCGGTTCCGGCAGCCGCATGCCGCTGGAGGTGATTTCCACCTTCTCCGGCATGCTTTCCACGTCAAAGGTCCCGTAATTGGTCACTTTGCCGTCCAGCACTTTGAAGAAGGGGATGGATTTCTTTTCCCGGTACCAGGTCCGTCCACCGTCCCGGTGTTCTTCTTCCCCACGGAAATCGTCCATGGAAGGTTCTTCCACTTCGCCTTTCCCTTCGGGCACCGGATTGGGTTTCTCCGGGGTGATGTCCGGCTTCACCGGTTTGTCCACCGGGGTGATGGTCACAGCAGCATCCCCGCCCAGGATGTTGTAGTTCTTCAGGAAGTCCAGATACTGATTGGTGGTTTCCGTAGTGAACTCATACTGCCCGGGAGCGTTGGTGTAGGAGTTGTTGTCCAGGTAGGCGTTGCCGTAGGACCCGTAATTGAACTTCAGGTCGGATACGTTCTTTTCGTCCCCGTTGGTGAGCCCCTGCACGCCGGAAGTGGTGAACTTCACGGTGCCAAAAGGCGTGGTCACGTCTTTGGTAGTAACGGTCAGGTCCGCCTTGTTGACGATGATGCCCCCTTTGATGGTGACTTTGTAGTTCTTGCTGGCATCGGTCGTCCCATCTGCATGGACGATCCCGCCGCCGCTGAATGCCAGGTCATCCTCGTAGGTTCCGGCATCCGCCGTAGTCCGTCCGGCCCGGTTGGTTTCATAGGCCCCGCCGGCTTTGGGAGCCATTTTCAGGCCGTCCGTAGAAATCTTGTCCCCATTGACAAGCCCCGAATCCACAACCTCTTTGAAAGAGCGGTCCTTTGAACCATAAGTCTGGACCATTTCGTTGTCCACGGTGATTTCCACAGGGGTCAAGGTGACTTTCCCTGCATTCCGGGTCTTCACATTGTAGTTGGTGATGAATTGATTGGTCAGCGCAGTTTTGATTCCATAGTCTCCCACATCTTTGGTATAGGACTTGCCGTCCTTAGTGTACACAGCGGGAGAACTGTTTTTAATACCGATATCGGTACGAATAGAATCTTCCTTCTTTTCATCCCCATTGACCAATCCAGTCAGGGTATTCCGTTCCTTACTGTCCAGACCATCCAATACTCCCTGGGCATCCCCATAGAATTTGGTCAAATCATTGCTGTCCACGTAAAGATCAACCCGGTTCAGTTGCTCTTTGCCGACAGTACCCGTTTCAACCTTATAGTTCTGCAGTTCAGAGGTATAGTCGGCTTTGATTTCATATCCGCCATCTTTCACATCATTGGTCCGGATCCCGTTCTCCACCAGCGCATCAGATTTCACAGAAATGTTCAGCGCATCCCTGATTTTATCTGCATCATCGCCATTGACGGTTTTCTTATCGCTGTCTTTCACGTGGAAAGAAGCAGACTTGTCCAAATCCGCCTTGACACCGGTTACATCGCCATAGTCTTTGCTGCCGCCAGTGGTATCGATGACCAGAGTGGCCTTGTCAAGGGTCACATTAGACGGATTGACCGTTACATCATAGTCCCCCAAATCTGCAGTCTTGGCCACATCCAGCTTATACCCACCTTCTTGTACGTTGTTGGTATGGGTATCATCTGTATAGGCTTGCGTTGCATAAGTCAAATTCAGATCTGCCAGCAGTTTGGCCGCATCATCGCCATTCACCGCATCTTTGAAGTGGCTGGTATAGCTGGTATTGACTTTGCCATAGACCGTGGTCACTGTATCCGTATCCACCGCGGCTTTGGCCCGTTTCAGGGTTACTGTAGAATCTTTGACCGTTACGTCATAGTTCTTCAGCGTATTGGTATTGCCTACGTCCAGCGTATAGCTGTCATACGTACCATCACTCTTGTACTTGACGTGATTGGTCTTATCATATTTTCCGTCCCCATTGCTGTCCTGATAGGCGCCCGTCTTATACGTCAGCCCCAGATCAGAAAGCAGTTGATCCTCATCATCTCCATTCAGAGCTTTTGTAGAATCATCCAGCCTGCTGGTATAGGATTCATCCACTGTACCATAGGTGGTGGTCTTCCCATCCGTATTCACCATGAGCTTAGCCTTGGCCACATCAATGGTCCCGGTGGTAGTCAAATCGTAGTTGTCAGCGATATTGACTTCATTTCCGTTGGCGTCTTTGATCTTCAGACTATCAAAGGAAACAGAGTTCTCATAGGTTCCAAAGTCAGCCGTATTCCGGCCTTTCTGATTGTCCGTATACTTACTGCCGGATTTGACGGAAGTATCATAGGTGACCGTATTGCCCTTGGCGATATTGGTCTGGGTATCCTTCCATCCTTTGATCGTGCCGTCCGTATCCCCGTAGGTCTGTTTGCCCTGACCTGTGATGCTGGCCTTCCGTTTCAAGATTTCCAAGGTGGCATTTTCACTTTTGAGCACATAGCCATCCTTAGCGGTAGCGCCGTTCAGATTGACATTCAGGTCATAGACGGCATTTTTTTCCATCTGTGGCTGTGTGAGTCCCGCCAGTACGGGTAGCTGTACCGACAGCGCCATCTGCACCATCTTTTCCTACACTGGTTACGGTGATGCTTTGATTTTCAGGGACAGAAATATAGTTGGTATATTCTTTTTCCTGGAAAGCATCAGTGAACTCGTTGACATTGTGGAGTTTCCCGTCCACCCCGGTAAATTCTTCCCGGTTCATCATATAGCCTTGCAGTTGATCAGTTACGTCATCCCCGTAGGTTTTGACCTTGTCTTCCACATAAAGGGTTATGGTGGGCGTAGTCTGGAAGATGAACTTGTTCTCATCGGAACCATTGGCCGTAAACTTGGTAGAATCCGAAGTCCACTGGGCATCTGTTCCGCTGTTCAGGTTCTTTCCAAAGGTATTTTGTTCCGGGGAAGCACTATATATCTTCCATTTGCCCTGGGTATCAATGGCCTTCGGGCTGGAAGTCTTATTCACAAATTTGCCCTTGGCTCCCTGGGCATCGATCACCACGGAATCATTGGCCGTGCTGGCCGCTTTCAACACACCGCCGTTGGTGTTCTTCCCATTGTAATCCACGCCGGCGCCCAGGGTAATCTTACCGGTATCCCCGGTGGAGGTCAGGCTGATCTTGCCGCCGCGGGTAGTCGTTGTACCGTCATCATAGGTACTGGACGTAATGCCGTGAACTTCAATATCGCCAGAAGAGAGAATGGTCACGTTATCCTTGTATGTATCTTCCAGCGTAGTAGAAGTATCCGTTTCAGGATTTTCTCCGGAATGGATTTCGCCGCCTACGGTTACATTGCCTGTACTGGAAATCTTAAGACCATGATCCACATAAACAGTGCCATTGTTGTAGTCTGTCACCTTATTGGATGCATCCCCGATTTTCACCGTACCGGCATTTTCGATGTTCAGCGTATCCAGAGCCTGTCCTTTACCAATGTCTCCCTTAAGATTGACTGCGCCCTTGCCAGTGTTGATTTTCAGGCTGGAATTGGCCAAGTTGGATTCCTGGACAAAGCCCCAGGTGGTTTCACCGCCAAAGTTGGCATCGTCCCACTGGTTGTCACTGCCGTAACCAACGGTCAGGAAAGGACCATTGTTATCCAGCTGTGTAATGGTTTTCCTCCCAGGTTTATAGGTACTCCAGGTAGGATCCAATCCGTAGACTTTTTCCCCATTTTTTCCAGTCTTCCAATCAGAAGAAACCGTATCCCAGAATTTGGTACCGGCATCATATTTCAGCGTATTTCCTTCAGAATCCTTATATGTGCTGGCAGCACCTTCCGGGCCGGTAACCCAGTAAAACCCATCCATTAACGTCGGATCAGAGGGACCCCAGGTTGCCGGATTGTTCTTATCATCGTTTACAGTACGGCCTCTTACTCCGGAACCACGACCGCCTACCCAAAGGGTATGCTGTCCATTCGGTGTGGAAAGAGAGTTTTCCAAGCGGGTCGTGATGGTGGCCAGGTAACTGTCTCTGACTTCGGCGCCGCCACTCGTCCCGTTTTCAGCAATTTGTTCAGCAAGGAACCAGTTGTGGGCAATCAGCTCGGCAATATCCGCCTTCAATGTTGCCATTTTAGTTGTGTCATTTCTTATTGCATCAAGAGTCAGTGCGTTATATTTTGTTTTCCAGTTTTCCGGAGCCGATTTTTTGACATAGGCCAAATATTCATCAACAGTAATCGTTGAAGCTTTATCTACAATAAAGGAGTCATACCCCTCTCCGTCCTTAGTGGAAGTATACCATTGAGGATTGATAGCTGAAAGTTCCGTTCCAGATTTTCCAGAAACAGTTGTCGTATCGGTCAAGGCATTCAACACATAATGGATATTGTTAGCTCCCTCTGCGTAAGTCCCTTTTTTTGTAGACCACTTATACCCGTTCCCGTCTTTGATAAGATTCCCATCTTTATCTTTATCATAAGTAATGCCGATATAATGATAGGCCGGTACCGTACCACCTTTCAGATACTGTTCAACCATATTCTGAATCATTTCATTATTATTCCAGTCATCCGTACCATAAATATAGGCTTTATAGCTGTTTCCGGAATTAATCAGACCGGTTACGGTTAAATCTCCGCCACTGGTATCCAGGGTAAGGGTGCCCCCATTCAAACCGATAGCAACTTCACCGTTCAGCGTAATGGCACCGCCATTGGTAGTAATGGACCGGTTTTCTGCTTGTATAGATGTATTTGTTCCGCCAAAGTAAGTACCGACAGTGGCCGGGTTATAGTTAGGATCATCAAGATGCTCATGAGCAGGAGCGCCTCCCACGTTTACCTGTCCATACTGTCCTTCCGTACCCGTACCCTTACTCGTATGAGAAACCTTGCCACCAGTAACAGCGGTAAAGTTGCCGCCATTTGTCGCAATATCGGCATTAATAATCACGGCACCAATGCCATCCCCATCTGTATCGGCATTGAGCATAATATTCAGACCCTTGCCACCGGATTCAGCCGTTATCTCTTTATTGATAGTGATATTCCGGTTGGCTTCCAGAGTAAAAGTGGGATTTTTCTTGGCTGAGTTGGAGACGGTAATATCAATGGGAGACTCCAAGGTAATACTGGCCGCACCACTTGTGGAAATAGCCTGGATAATAACATCCGTACCCCCTGCCAAAATTGTCCCTACCTGATTGGAATCAATCCAAGTGGTAGAGTTGTAAGCGTTGTTTGCATTCTGCTTTGAAGGCGGATCGTTATAGATAACATTATTCTTTGTTTTCCCGTTTGTATCCCCAGCAACATTATCATACTTATGGTCTGCGCTGGATGGTTTAGACGCAGAAATTACAACTTCCAACGGGTCCAACAGCCATTCCCCATGTTTCCCCTTCACACCGGACGCATCAATAGTCAGCCCGTCTCCCAGGGTCAGCACGTCGCCGGAGGTTTCGATCTTGCCCCCGTCCACATCGCCTTTGGCAATAAGGTTGGTGTCATCGTGGACGATGGTCTTCTGGCCGATGACTTTGATGCTGCCGGCGCTCTGGCCTTCTTCTGTGCCGGAGGCGTCCAGGGTACCGCTGACTTCTACCTGTCCGCTCTTGCCCCCATCCAGGAGGATCTGGCCTTTTTCATCTTTCCGCAGGGTTTTGGCTTCGAGGGTACCGGTGTTGTTCACCACAGTCCCCAGCAAATCCTGAGCACTTTTGGCGGTCATCACCACATAGCCCCCGTCGGCCTGGATCCTGCCGCTGTTCAGGGCTTTGGCCCGGGCCAGTTCCCCATCCACGGCATAATTCAGCTTCCCGTCGCTGTCCGGAGACAGGGTCAGCTGTTTGGCCGCAGCCAGGGCCACGGTACCGCCCGGATTGCTGATGGTGCCAGTATTTTCCACCGGGGCAGCATGGAGAGCCACCAGGCCGCCCTGGGCCGTAATGGTACCTTCATTCAGGATGGCGCTGGTGTTCCCCTCCCCGATGGTCAGGTTCAGGTTGGCGGTGCTGCCTGCAAAGCTCTTCATGAAGGGATCGTTCAGCTGGGCCGTGGAAGCCACCAGGCTGCCCACGTCCACAGTGGCCGTTTTGCTGAACACCACCCCGTTGGGGTTCACCAGGAGCAGGTTCCCGTTGGCGGAAAGGGCCCCGTCGATCACGGATTTCTGGCCCCCGGTGATCCGGTTCAGGGCCACTGCATCCCGGCCGGGCTGGGCGAATTTCACCGCTTCATCCCGGGCAATATTGAACTGGGTCCAGTCCACGGCCATTTTCCCGCTGTTCTGGGTCACGGTCATGGTCTTGCCGTTCTGGGCAATGGCCCCCTGGCCGGACTGGATCTGGCCGCCGGCAGGCATGGCATAGCCGGTGCCTCCCAGCGCCAGAGCCAGCAGCACGCCGGCTGTCAGGCTGTTTTTCCATTTTCTGCTGTATCTCGAATGGTTATCCATGTCTGTTCTCTTCATAGTTTACCTCACTTAGAAATACACGCCGCCGGTCAGCCAGAAATGACCGTTCTTGTGGCTGGTATCGCTGACCGGTTCCTCGGCTCCCAGTCTCCAGGCGTAGTCTGCCCGGACGAACCAGTCCTGGTACCGGGACCAGATCAGCCCGATGCCCACATCCTGGAGATTCCGGTGGTTCTTTTCTCCGGCAGGGGTCAGGCTGCTGTCATGGTTCATCCACACGCCCCCGTGTTCCAGGTAGAAGGCCAGGTGGAGCTGCTGATCCTGCTTTTTAAGGGGCAGCAGCCAGCGCAGTTCTGCCCGGGTCAGGTACCCGGTATCTCCGGATCCCTCACTGGTGGGATAGGCCCGCAGGCCGTAAGGACCGCCCAGGTAGAAGTGTTCAGAGGAATCCAGGTTGGAGAAGGCGTACTGCCCCCGGGCGGTCAGCAGCAGGTACGTCCGGTCATTCATGTTCTGCCGCCGTTGGATGTACCCGGTGGCCTTGTGGTAGGTGCCATTAGTCCGGTCGCTGCCAGCCAGCCACCGGGTGTAGAGATCAATTGTATATCTATATTTTTTACAAGATTTTTAATCGAATTACAGATGTTTGCATTTTTGTCACAAAGAAAAAGGAGCTGTGAAGAAATGAGGATTCATTTCTTCACAGCTCCGTATTTCCCTGCCCTGACTTACTTGAACAGGTCCTTTATTTTGTTCAGGAAACTTTTTTCTTCCGGGTTGATGGCGGTCCCACTGGCTTCTCCAAATTTCCGGAGTGCCTCTTTCTGGGTATCGCTGAGCCCGGTGGGAATCACCACTTTGATCCGGACCATCTGGTCGCCCTTCTGGCCCGTCCGCAGGGATACGATCCCTTTGCCCTTCAGACGCAGGATCTTGTTGGGCTGGGTTCCTTCCGGAATCTTCACCTTCACCTGGCCATACAGGGTAGGAACTTCGATTTCCGCCCCCAGGGTGGCCTGGACGATGTTGATGGGCACTTCACAGGTTACGGTGGTGCCTTCCCGTCCAAAGAACTTGTGGGGTTTCACGTACAGATATACGTACAGATCCCCAGGCCGTCCGCCCCGGATCCCGGCTTCGCCCTCGCCGGCCACCCGCAGACGGGAACCATTGTCCACCCCGGCGGGAATCTTCACCGTCAGGACTCTCCGTTTCTTCACCCGGCCCTTGCCATGACAGTCCTTGCAGGGATGGGTGACGATCTTGCCGGTCCCATGGCATTTGGGACAGCTCCGGACATTGACCACCTGGCCAAAGAGAGAATTCTGGGTAACCCGGATCTCCCCTGTACCATGGCAGTCCGGACAGGTTTCCGGCGTGCTGCCGGGGGCTGCCCCGGAACCATGACAGGTTTCACATTCCTCTTCCCGGTTCACGGTCACCTTCTTCTCCGTACCAAAGGCCGCTTCCTCAAAGGTGATCTGGGTATCCATCCGCAGGTCAGCCCCCTGCCGGGGGCCATTGTCGGCCCGGCGGCCGGCGCCCCGTCCGGCACCTCCAAAGAACATATTGAAGATGTCGTCCATGCCTTCTCCGCCGCCGAAACCGCCAAAGCCCTGGAACCCGCCGCCGAAGGGGTTGCCGGCACCAGGGCCGGCCCCTCCGCCGTTCTGGAAAGCGGCATGGCCGTACTGGTCATAGGCCGCTCTCTTCTGGGGATCGCTGAGGACACTGTAGGCTTCATTGGCCTCTTTGAATTTATCCGCTGCTTCCGGATTGTCTTTGTTCAGGTCAGGGTGATACTTCCGGGCCAGTTTGTGGTAGGCCTTTTTCAGTTCATCAGCTGTGGCGTTTTTGGAAACGCCCAGCACCTCATAGTAGTCTCTCTTCTCTGCCATCCGTATCTCCCTCTAGGAAAGCTTATTTCTTGTCGTCGTCAACGACTTCCGCATCCACTACATCGTCGTCGGCTTTCTTGCTTTCGTTCCCTGCATTGGCACCAGCGTTGGCATTGGCACCGGCAGCACCCTGGGCAGCGCCCTGATTCTGCTTGTACAGTTCAGCGCTCAGTTCATACAGAGGTTTCTGCAGGGCTTCGGTATCGGCTTTGATCTTGTCGGTATCGTCGCCTTTCATGGTTTCTTTCAGGGTGGCGATGGCGTCCTGGACCTTCTTGATCAGGTCGTCATGGCCCTTGCCGTTCATGTCTTTCACGGTCTTTTCAGCCTGGTAAATCAGGGTATCGGCCTGGTTCTTGGCTTCCACGGCTTCCTTCCGTTTCTTGTCAGCGGCTTCGTTGGCCTGGGCTTCCTTCACCATCTTGTCCACTTCTTCCTTGCTCAGGCTGCCGGAAGAGGTGATGGTGATCTTCTGTTCCTTGCCGGTACCCAGATCCTTGGCGCTTACGTTTACGATACCGTTGGCATCGATATCGAAAGCCACTTCGATCTGAGGCACCCCCCGGGGAGCTGCCGGAATGCCGGACAGTTCAAAACGGCCCAGGGTCTTGTTGTCCGCAGCCATTTCCCGTTCGCCCTGGAGTACGTGGATATCCACAGAGGGCTGGTTGTCGGTAGCCGTGGAGAATACCTGTTTCTTGGAGGTGGGGATGGTGGTGTTCCGGTCAATGATCTTGGTCATCACACCGCCCATGGTTTCGATCCCCAGGGACAGAGGCGTTACATCCAGCAGCAGGACGTCTTTTACATCCCCAGCCAGCACGCCGGCCTGGATGGCGGCACCCATGGCCACACATTCATCCGGGTTCACCCCGTGAGCCGGTTCCTGGCCCATGGTCCGTTTGATGGCTTCCTGTACCGCAGGGATACGGGAAGAACCGCCCACCAGCAGGACCTTGTTGATGTCTTTGGAGGTCATGTTGGCGTCGCTCAGGGCCTTGTTCACGCAGACGATGGTCCGGTCAACCAGGTCGCTGGTCATTTCATCGAATTTGGCACGGGTCAGATCCAGGTCCATATGTACAGGGCCGTTGGGGCCTGCGGAAATGAAGGGCAGGTTGATGTTGGTTGTCAGCATGTTGGACAGTTCGATCTTGGCTTTTTCAGCTGCTTCACGGATCCGCTGCATGGCCATCTTGTCGCCGGTCAGGTCGATGCCGTTCTGTTTCTTGAATTCATCGCACATCCAGTCCATGATCCGTTTGTCGAAGTCATCGCCGCCCAGATGGGTATCCCCGTTGGTGGATTTTACTTCGAACACGCCGTCGCCCAGTTCCAGGATGGACACATCGAAGGTGCCGCCACCCAGGTCATAAACCAGGATGGTATGGTCGTCGGATTTGTCAATGCCGTAAGCCAGGGCTGCAGCCGTGGGTTCGTTGATGATCCGTTTTACATCCAGTCCGGCGATCCGGCCTGCATCCTTGGTGGCCTGACGCTGGCTGTCGTTGAAGTAAGCCGGTACGGTGATGACGGCTTCGGTGACTTTTTCACCCAGATACCGTTCCGCATCGCCCTTCATCTTTTCCAGGATCATGGCGGAAATCTGTTCCGGCGTGTAGTCCTTGCCATCGATGGTCACAGTGTATTTGGTGCCCATGTGCCGTTTGATGGAGCTGATGGTCCGTTCCGGGTTGGATACAGCCTGGCGTTTGGCCAGCTGGCCTACCAGTCTTTCCCCGTTTTTCGTAAAGCCAACCACGGAAGGAGTCAGCCGGCCGCCTTCCTGGGTGGTGATAACCGTAGGTTCGCCGCCTTCCATCACAGCGACTACGGAGTTGGTGGTCCCCAAGTCAATACCAATAATCTTAGACATAATGAATTCCTCCTGTCAAATCTGGAATTGTCAATCGTTCAACACGTTGTTTTCAGTCATTGCGGACAACCCGCACCTTGGAATGACGGATGACGTCATCACCGATCTTGTAGCCCTTTTCCAGGACCAGGTCGATGCTTTCATCCGGCAGATCCGGGTTGCTGCCCTGCATTACGGCTTCATGGATCTGGGGGTCGAAAGGCTTGCCTTCCGCCGGGATCTCTTCGATGTGCAGGGTCTGGAGTGCCTTTTCAAACTGCTTGTGGATCATTTCCATGCCTTTTTGGATGGCCGCTCCGTCTTTGCTGGATTCCATACTGGCTTCCGCCCGTTCGAAATTGTCCAGCACCTTCAAAAATTCCCGGGCCACCTGACCGGTTACATACCGGCCCAGCCGTTCCCGTTCTTCGTTGTTCCGTTTCCGGAAGTTGTCGAAATCCGCCTGCAGCCGCAGGAGTCTGTTCTGCAGGTCAGCGATCTGCTGTTCCTGCCGGGCGATTTTCTCGTCTTTGGGATCAGGAGCCGCTGCTTTTTCGTCTTTTGCCTCAGCCTGGTCAGCTTCCGCTGCCTGGGCCTTTTCTGCGGTTTCTTCTGCCGCTGCCTGGGCTTTGGCCGCTTCTGCCGCTTCCGCCTGGGCGGTTTCTGCGTTCTTCTGCTGGTCCTCTGTCATTGGTCCTCCCCTACTTTTCATCCATTTTATTCATGACCACCCGCAGGTAGTTGTGAAGGTAATCCATGACGGAAATCACCTTCCGGTATTCCATACGGGTCGGTCCCAGGACCGCCAGGGTCCCCACCACCTGTCCGTTGAGACGGTAGGTGGCCTGGATCATGCTGCAGTCCTGGATGCCGGAAAATTTGTTCTCGCTGCCGATAGTCACCTTCAGGCCCGAGTCCTTGTCGGCCATCAGCATGTCTTTCAGCATCTGCTCTTCCTCCAGCACGCTCAGCAGCTCCCGGATCCGTTCCGGATCCTTGAATTCCGGCTGGCTGAGCAGCTGTTTGGTGCCGCCCAGGTACATCTTGTTCTCTGACTGGCCGCTCCGCATCTGTCTGACCACCTGGATCAGAGAAGCATACAGGGCTTTGTCCCCGGCCAGGGCATCCCGGACGTCTTTCAGGATCTGGTCTGTGATATCATTCAGCTTCATCCCATGGAGTTTGTTGGTGACTCTCTGGGCCAGGGTGTCCATTTCCAGGCGGCTCATGCCGGCCGGGATCTGGATCACACTGTTGTCCATCCGCCCGTCATTGGCCACGATGCACAGGATGGCCTGGTGCTCGTTCAGGGGCAGGAAGCGGAGATAGGAAAAGACGCTTTCGCTGTCCTTGTTGGCCAGCACCACGGACACGTTCTTGCTCATCCGTGACAGGATCTTGGCGGTGGACTGGAAGATATCATCAATGCTGTGGACCCGTTCCCGGAACCAGCTGTTGATCAGCGCCACATCATTGGGCGCCAGGGCATCGGGCTTGGCAATGGAATCCACATAGTACCGATAGGCAGCCGCCGACGGGACACGGCCCGCCGAAGTGTGGGGCTGCTCCAGATAACCCAGCAGCTCCAGGTCGGACATTTCGTTCCGGATGGTTGCCGGGCTGATCCCCAGATTGTATTTCCTGGCGATGCTGCGAGATCCTACAGGCTCCGCCGTTTCAATATAGTCTTCAATGATCAGTTGAAGAATTTTTTTCTTGCGGTCACTCAGCACTGTAATCATCTCTCTTCTGGATTGTTAGCACTCTAATTATTGGAGTGCTAACATCTAAGTGTAAAGATACACCTCTTTAGTCAAATTGTCAATAGTTCTTAAAAAAATATTTGCCTTTTTACAAAAATTCCTCAAAGGCCAGATTTCCGTACCGCATCCCCTGTTCCGTCAGCCGGATCCGGTTCCCTTCCCGGGTGATCCAGCCCTGTTTCCGGCAGTAGGTGAAACCTTCTTCATATATATGGAAGAAATCTTCTCCCGTCCGTTGGGTGAATTCTTCCAGAGACAGGCCCTTGACGGTGCGCAGGTTCATAAAGACCAGCTCCGCCCGGCGGTCTTCGCAGGTGAGGATTTCCCGTTCCGGCGGGGCTCCCTGGAGATAGGCCTGGAGATTCCGGGGATTGGTCTCCCGGATTTTCCCGTCGAACCGGCAGGCGGCTGCCCCGAAGGCCATATAGGGATCGTAGTGCCAGTACACCTGGTTGTGCCGGGATTCCTGGCCGGGACGGGCGAAGTTGGAAATTTCGTACCGGTGGTACCCGGCCTGGGGCAGGGCCTCCATGAGAAAATCGTACATGGTCCCGGAAGCATCTTCCGAAGGAAGCAGGGCTTTGCCTTCCCGTACCTGTTTCGCCAGCAGGGTCCCCTCTTCCACCGTAAGGCCGTAGACGGACACATGGTCCACCCCGGTATCCAGCAGCCGTTCCAGGGAATCCCGGACGGTTTCCACCGTCTGGCCGGGATAGCCGTAGATCAGGTCTCCGCTGATCCGCCGGAAGCCTGCCTCCCGGGCCAGGGCAATGGCTTCTTCCGCCTGTTCCGCCGTATGGATCCGGCCCATGGCGGCCAGTTCTCCCGGCTGGAAGGACTGGATGCCCAGGCTCAGCCGGTCGAAGCCCAGCTGCCGGTAAAACCGGAGTCTTTCCCGGTCCACCGTCCCCGGATTGGCTTCCAGGGTGGCTTCCGCCGGGTGCTGCCAGAAGCCCCGTTCCTTCAGGGCGGTGACGATGGCCGCCAGATCCTCCAGAGGCAGCACGCTGGGGGTGCCTCCGCCGAAATACACCGTGGCCGTGGGCGAAACCGGCAAAGCCGGCGTCCAGGCGGAGATTTCCTCCACCAGGCGCCGGGCATAGTCGGTCATGATATGGTCGTTGTAAATCTGATAAGAAGCAAAATCGCAGTAGGCGCATTTATGGACACAGAAAGGGATGTGGACATAAAGGGCCTGATAGGATTCCCAGGGATGGGACATGGTGTTCTCCTTTGACCGTCTTATTTCCCCTTCTTCACATCTTCCAGCAGGGCCATCTTCATGGCGTAGTACCGGGGACTCATGTCCAGGAAATGCATGTGGGGATTGCTGAAACGCTGTTCTTCGGGCCAGATTTCGTGATTCAGCTGTTTCCGCACGTACCGGCGGATTTCTTCCAGGGACGGGGACGGATGGATCCGTTTCCCTTTTTCCAATACCAATTCCTGGAGTTCCCGGAAGGTGCAGTCCCTGAAAGTCATCTTCTTCCAGGGCCGCTGGGTATCCACAAAGGGAAACTCGGCGCTTTCCCGGGGATCTTCGTCCTGGAGGGTCAGGAGGTCCGCGATGGCATGGCCGGTTTTGTCATACACTCTCCAGGCCCGTTTCCGTCCCGGGTTGGTGATCTTTTCGAAAGTCTCGGAAATCTTGATTTTGGGAATGATGGCTTTGTCTTTGTGGACGGCCACCAGTTTGTACACAGCCCCGAAGACCGGATCACTCTTGGCCGTGATCAGCCGTTCCCCTACCCCGAAGGAATCCACACAGCCCCCCTGTTCCAGGATGGAGCTGATGGTGTATTCGTCCAGGGAGTTGCTCATGACGATGATGGCATCGGTAAGACCGGCATCGTCCAGCATCTTCCGGGCTTTCTTGGAAAGATAAGCCAGGTCCCCGGAATCGATCCGGATACCCTTCAGCCGTTTGCCCATGGGTTCCAGCACTTCCTTGGCCACCCGGATGGCATTGGGCACCCCGGAATCCAGTACATCGTAGGTATCCACCAGGAGGATGGCGTTGTCCGGATAGATTTCCGCAAACCGCTTGAAGGCGGTATATTCGTCATCATAGTACATGACCCAGCTGTGGGCCATGGTTCCGCTGACCGGGATGTTGAACATCTGGCCGGCCAGGACGGTAGCGGTGCTGTCGGCACCTCCGATATAAGCAGCCCGGGCACCGTAGACGGCCGCATCCATGTTGTGGGCCCGGCGGGCACCGAAATCGGATACTCCCCGGCCCTGGGCAGCCTTCACGATCCGCTGGGCCTTGGTGGCGATCAGGGACTGGTGGTTGATTTCGCACAGGATGGCGGTTTCCACCAGCTGTGCATCCACCAGAGGGGCGTATACCGTCAGCAGGGGTTCATCGGGGTAGATGACGCTGCCTTCGGGCATGGCATACACATTCCCCCGGAACTGATAGGTTTCCAGCCACTGGAGGAAGGGTTCGCTGAACACGTGAAGGCTCCGGAGATAGGAAATGTCTTCAGTGGAAAAATGCATGTTTTCCAGGTAGTCCAGCACCTGTTCCAGACCGGCGAAGATGGCGAAGCCCCCTCCGTCCGGATTGTTCCGATAAAATACATCAAAGGACACATAGTCGTCCCTGTCCCGTTTCTTGTCTTCAAAATACCCGTTGGCCATGGTCATTTCATAGAGGTCAAACATCATGGACAGATTGCGTGCATCAAATTGTTTCATGGGTCTCCGCCTTTCCAGGTACAGTATTTGTTACCCATTGTACCACAGTTTCCCCGTTTTCGGAAAATTAAATTTTTACCACATTCCCAGGACCTTCCCCCACAGGCAGCCCACGCCGCCCCAGATCAGCAGGGACAGCAGGGACAGGACGAAGCCGATTTCCCACCAGCGGTTCTGGGACACATACCCGGCACCGAAGAAAATGGGTGCGGGACCGGAGCCGTAATGGGTCAGGCATCCGAACAGGCTGCTGAACCAGGCCAGCACATAGGCGGCCATGGTGGGCGGAGCCCCGGCACTGGCCATGACACTGAGAAAGGCGGCATACATGGCGCTCACATGGGCGGTACTGCTGGCAAAGAGATAATGGGAGTAGAAATACACGGTCCCCAGGATGGCCATGGCCACCAGGCCGTTGGATCCGGATACCAGGAGCCCCATTTCCCGACTGAACCAGGGAATCATCCCTTTGGTATTCAGGAACCCGGCTTCCATCACCAGGATGGCGAACCAGATCAGGGTATCCCAGGCGGCTTTTTCACTTTTTACATCATCCCAGGTAAGCACGTTGGAAAGGAGCAGCAGACACAGGCCCAGCAGGGCCGTAAGGGTTTCGGTGAGCCCCAGATACCGGCCCCCGGCCCACAGGACGATGAGCAGCAGGAAAATAGCGGCCATGGCTTTTTCTTCCTGTTTCAGGGGTCCCATGGCATCCAGTTTTTTCCGGGCCAGGGCCGGGGCTTCCGGAGTCTCCTTCAGTTCCGGCGGGTTGATCTTGTAGATTACCAGAGGATACAGCACCAGGGACAGCAGGGCCGGCACGCAGGAAGCCGCCAGCCAGCCGCCCCAGGTCATGTTCACCCCCAACAGGTCGCTGGCGAAGCTGACAGCCATGGGATTGGCGGCCATGGAGGTAAGGAACACGGCGGAAATCACCACATCGCACTGGAACACTACGGGCACCAGGAAATTCCCCAGTTTGTTTTCCGTTCCCTCTTTGGGGTCGGAGCCGAAGGTGGTGTTCAGGGATTGGACAATGGGGGCCAGGATGCCTCCGGCCCGGGCAGTGTTGCTGGGCATGGCGGGAGCGATCACCAGATCACTGGCAATGAGCGAGTAGGCCAGGAACAGGGGCTTTTTCCCGAACCGTTCCACAAAAAGATAGGCGATCCGCTCTCCCAGACCGGTCTTCACGATGCCCCGGGAGATGAAGAAGGCCACCACCACTAGCCAGATGGTGGGATTCCCGAAGCCGCTGAGGGCTTCTTTCAGAGTAAGGGTCCGGGCCAAACACAGGCTCACCATCCCCAGCAGGGCCATGACCCCCATGGGCAGGGGTTTCAGGATCAGCCCCACAATGGTGGCGGCAAAGACGCCGAACACATGCCAGCCAGCCACTTTCAGATCTCCCGGCGGAGGAACCAGGAAGAACAGGGCACCCAGAAGTCCGCAGAAGATCAGTTGTTTCCATTTTTTCGACAGGGTCACGGTTTGCAGGCCTTCTTTCTCGGATAGTTGCCGCTGCGCAATGGACAAAAAGAAGCTGTCCCGCAACAGCCGGTTACAGCTTCTTATTGTACAACATTTAAATTGTTTTAAAAAGGGGGACACAATCTTCGCTGTCCGGACAGTCTGCCAGGACGGTGGATGATTTCTCTTACTGTCCGATTCTTTCGGCCATTTCCTCCACCCTTTGCTCCAGCCCTTCATTCTGCAGGATGCTGCCCGGATCGTTGGCGGTTTCCATCAGGACAAAATGGGGCGGCAGGATGAAATGTTTGTTGCAGTTCAGGGCATCGATCACCTGTTCCGCCACAATGTCTCCCCCACTGTAACCGCTGACCACCAAGGCAAAGATCCGCTTTTTGGCGAACTCCCGGAAGTCGGTCCGGAACAGGGCAGTCATCCGGTTGAAGAAGGCCATGATGTTGGCGCTGACCGCATCATTGTAATTGGGGCAGGCAAAAATCAGGGTATCGCTTTCCCGGATGGCCGGATATCCTTCTTCCACCATGACCCCTCCATAGAAGCAGTCCCCCTGTTCTCCAAAGTGGAGACAGGCTTCATAGCTGCAGCCCCGGCAGTCCACCACGGTGCCGTTCCGGAGGCTCACTTCCCGGATCAGGGCCCGGTCTTCCATTTTTTGCCGGATCAGGCTCCACAGCAGCAGGGTGTTGGAGGTCTTCCGGCTGCTGGCGTGGAACAGGGCAATCCTGTGCCGTCCTCCTTCCGGTGCCGGTGCCCCGGTAAAGGCCAGGAGTTTTTCCACCAGCCGGTCCACGGCGTTTTCGTATGCCTCCTGGTTGCCGATTCCCTGGATTTTGGCCCGGATGTTGAAATTGTACAGGGAACCGGTGGCTTCCACCAGGGGGGCTCCCGGAAAGGCGCAGCCGGACCGGTTGGCCATGAAGATCATTTCCCGTCCGGCCTTTTTGGTGAACAGTTCATCTTCCCCATCCACCACCACGCTGCCCACGCAGTTTTCCAGACAATGGGGGTGTAGGGAAATGTAGGCGATGACCCGGGCAAAGCCCACACTGATGCCGCCCCGGGCCAGATTCACCGCAAAGAGCAGCTGGTGGGGCCCCGGTTCCGCAGGACCGCCGGCCGGAAACAGCCTGGCAAAATCACTGACCCGCTCCACCACCTGATGGTGCCTGCCAGGGCACGGGCCAGGGCCCTGTCCACCCGCCGGGTGGTCCCTTCTTCCTGCCAGCCCATTTTGATCACATAGAACATACCAATCCCTTCCCGCTTTTCCGCCGGTTATTTCATCCGGCACAGATTCAGATAGGCGTGGCGGATCCGGTCATACAGTTCCGGGCACAGGGCCGCGTCTTCATATTCGAAGCCTTTTTCCGTGAGGCGGTTCTTCATGCCCAGGAAGGCGCCTTCCTTTTCATCCCCCAGATACAAGGATCCGTAATGCCAGGCGCCCCGAAGGGTGAGCAGGATGGAAATGGCCGCACTGGACAGGGCCGGAGCGATGTAGGGCTTGTACCCCAGCTCCCGGACCGCCAGATTGCAGGTGACGGTTTTCCGGGTCAGTTCCCGGGACAGTTCATCATTGTAGTGCTCCAGGCTGTCGGCGATCACCAGGTCCTGGCCATGGGGCCCGAAAGCCCGACCTTCGGTAAGGTAATGGGCCAGCCGGGGATCCTTTTCTGCATAATAGCAGGCCCGGGCGTTCATGACCCCCAGCCCGTACCCCTGGACCTGCCAGGGAGCCAGTCCGGAACTTTCCAGGAAGGCCCGACACAGGTTGTCCACTGGGTCGGAAACGATGCAGGCCAGCCCCTTATAGTCCGCCTTCCGGGCCAGATCCCCGAAATGGCGGACCAGCTCACTGTTGGCAGCCAGCTGCACCATCCGCATGTCGCCTTTGGCCCCGATGGGCGGAGTCCCTTTGGTGGCACAGAAAATGAACACGTCACAGTCGAACAGTCTGTCTTCGGTGACCATATCCACCGGCGGCAGCACCTGTTCTCCTTCTGCAAAGGGATAGCGGATCTGGTTGATTTCGATTTCCAGCCGCTGGAGGTTCTTTTCGTTCAGGTCACAGAGGCCGATGGAAGCGATTTTATCCGCTCCCAGGAGCCGGAGCCCGATGAGCATGGTCCGCCCCACATCCCCCAGGGCCAGGATATGGACCCGGTTCTTTTCCTTCAGGGCCGGCCGTCCGGCCAGGGACAGGGGCTGATCCACCCCCGCTTCTTTGGGCAGATCGCTGATGTGATGCCAGTTGTTTTCCATAATGCAGTTCTCCTTTCCAAGGGACGGCTCATTCGCCGCCCCGGTTCCGCTCATACAGTCCGCTGCCCGCTTCTCCCCAGCGCAGCCGGACCAGCCGTTCGATATCGTTTTCAATGAACCGGGTGGGGTCCATGTTGGGATCGAATTTTACCCCGATGTCCATATCCGGGATCCGGAGTACGGAAATCACTTCTCCCAGCCGCTTCAGGGTCAATCGTTTTTCGTACAGGGCCTGGTATTCGTCCTGAAGGGTCTCCATGATCAGTTTGGCGTTCTGGAGACAGGTGAGGGAATACTGATAGGCTGCGTCCGCATTCCCCTGGCAGATGAATTCGGGCTTTACATAGGGCAGGATCAGATTCACGGAAGGATTCCGGTCGTACCCGCTGTAGTTGTTGGCATTGTCGATGCTGTCCCCGCCAATAAAGGGATAACAGTCCCTTTCATTGAGCCACAGTTCCAGGGAGGGCAGGAAATAGGCGCACTGGCACCGGTAGCCCTGCTGGGCCATGAGATCCATGGCATAACCGGTCATGACCCCCACCAGCACTTCCCGGACATCCACATTGTTCTTTTTCAGGTAGGGGGTAAGCATCCGCATCCGGTGGCCCTTTTCCAGCAGGTCATCGATGAGGATCACCGGCCGGTTGAAGGACCGGATGGTCTTTACCTGGTTGTCCACGGTGGCGTAATGATGGGCTTCCGCCAGGGTAAAGCCCTTGACGGCCCGGTTGAAGTACTTTTCGATGTGGAGAGCCTTGGTCACCGTATTGGGCACCAGCACATCGCTGAGGGCCTTGCCGAAGGGGACGGACATAAAGGGTCCCCGGCGCTTCTTGGGATCTTCCAGGGTGGAAACCCCGTTGAGCCGGGCCACTTTCTGGATAATCCGGTAATGCATGGCGCTGGTGTTGAAGGACAGGATCAGTTTCCCCGGATACAGCTGCCGGAGCACGGCCAGCAGGTTGTTGTGGGCTTTGTCCAGGGCTTTCTGGACCCGCAGGTTTTTGTTGAAGGGATTCTTGATGGTGGTTTCCACATCCCGGAACAGCACCACCGGAGAATTGATGTGGGCCGCATAGAGCGGGTGTTCCGACCCTTCCGGGGCGATATCCACAAATCCCTGGCGGACCAGTGCGGCGATGGCCTTTTCATTGTATCCGGAAGGGTCCACCGGATGGTAAACCACGTAGGTGAAATCCCGGTTCAGCAGCTCCGTCATCATTTCCGTCAGCAGGATCTGTCCCGGATGGGAAATGGAGCTGTCCCCGCTGACGCAGAAGTAGCCCAGGGAGGCAATGCGGCCGGAAGCTTCTTCCCGGATATGCTCGGCCACCCGGGGATCCCGGAATTCCATCAGGAGGCTCCGGGTGGACACCTGATGGACGGCGCCGAATGCCGCCAGACTGTCCCCCCTCTCCCCGGTATCCACATACTGGGTATAGACCCGGGGCTGCCCGTTTTCTCCTTTCCACTGGAGATACTGCTGGAGCACCGGATTGGCCCCGGGATTTCCCAGGAGATTCTGGAGGGCCGGCAGCTGGGCCCAGGTCCGGGGCTGGAATTCCCCGATGCCGATTTCCCGGGCTTCCAGCACATGTTTGTAGGCCGGTTCCCGGAGATACAGGTTGTTGGCATAGATGAAGTTCTGGGCCACCGGATCGATCAGGGCGGAAATGTCCCGGTTCTGGTCGATATTCTCCCGGATCCGGGTGGAGCTCACATCCTCGAAAAATTTATCCAGCTTCAGATGGAGGATTTTTCCCCGGATCTGCTGTTCTGCCAGTTTCTTCTTCTGGATGGCTGCCGGGGCATCAGTATACCAGTTGGCATTCTCCCGGGTCTCCCGTTCAAAGATGATGTGATTCAGGGAATGGATGGAATCCGGAGACGGTTCCAGCCGGTAGGCGGAGGCGTTTTCCACCACATCGGACCCCACCGCCAGGTACAGGTCCTTGTAGGCAAAGACCTGCTTCAGCTTCCGGATGTCTTCCGGGTTGGCGATGTTCACGGACAGGTTCTCCGAAAAAGGATAGATATCTTCCATGTCCGCCACGGACATGTTCATGATTTTCCGGCGCATGAGCCGGGGCTGGGTATGCTTGGACCAGGAAAATTCGTCCAGGGCCAGGTACACCACAAAACCCAGATCCCGGATCCGTTTGGCCACGGCCTTGTGACCGCTGCTGAAGGGGTCGAAAGTGCCGGGGTAGAAGCAGACTTTCTGCTGCCTGGGAAAGACGAAGGGTCCATGGAGGGTCTCTTCCTGTCCCATGTACCGGTACAGGTGGTTCAGCACCCCTGCATTAGTGTAGAAATCCAGCATGTTTTCCGTGTTTTCGTTGAGCAGCACCCAGATTTTCCGGAAGCTGTGGAGGAACAGAAAACTTTTCCGTTCCGCCGGCATCCGGGAACTGGAAAACACATAGGCCGCCAGACTCCGGAAAGCGTCCCGGCTCAGTTCCTTGTTGTAGTGGGCATAGGCCCGGAGGATGGCGTAAAGCAGCCGGAGCTGCCGCTGCTGATTCTTCTTTTCTTCCCGGGGAAAGCGGCTGGAGAAATCCTGGAAATTCTCCAGGACGACTCCCATGGTATTCACCGCCGCTCCCGCCAGCTGGAAATTGGTGGAGTCGATTTCTTCCCGGAGAGCCCCCAGGAATTCATCCAGTTCATCCGGCAGCAGTTTCAGGATCATCTTGCCCAGGTATTCCGGCACGTATTTGGTGATCTGGAGGTCGCCGATTTCCAGTCCGTTGAACAGTTCCACGGCCATTTCGTTCCGCTGGGCCCAGGTCATGGAATCGGCAATCCGGAGCAGAGCCTCCCCGGCTGCCTGGCGCACCGCCAGATATTCGCTGACCTTCACCAGATTGCACAGGTGCATGCCCAGATGCATCACATTGCCCTTGTCCTGCTGCCGGAACAGGGCATGGCACATCAGGTGGATGTTGGCGATCTTGATCAGCCAGTGGATGCCGCTTTTCAGGTCTTCCAGGAACAGGCTGCTTTCCTTTTCCGCGAAAACCCGGGGATCTTCCGGCAGATCCATGGTCCGGAGCAGCCGATGGACAAAGGCATCTTCGTCCCCGGGCCCGCCGAACAGATGATGGTACCCGTACAGGGCTCCGATCCGCACAATGGAGCTGGTATCCCGGTACCCGTTCTGGAGGGTTTTCTCCACCGCCTGGCGAAAGGATTCCGTCAGGTCTTCAGGACGGAGGGCCAGCAGGGCCTGGAGCAGGATCATCTGCTGCTCCGCCGTTTCCGCCGGTTTCTCGTACCAGGGCTGGAGGATTTCCAGGTAGAGAGCGGTGGGATGTTCCTCTTCCGCAATGTTGGCCAGGGCCGTCCCCACCCGGTGATACCGGGTGGCCAGCACGGAACGGACAAAGGGACCCAGGCAGGATCCGATCCGGTTCTTGTGCTGCTGGGTGTACCGGAGTCCCGGATCGATGATCTGTTCCAGGTACTGGCGGAACAGGGTCCGGTTGGTGATTTTTTTCCGGGGCAGCAGCACTCCCTTGGGCAGCTCCTTGGTGTACCGGTCGTTGAAGTTGGCCACGATCTTCCCCATCAGTTCGGCGGCCTGGACCCGGATATCCTCTTCCTGATGGCTCAGCAGCTCATACAGGAACTGGAGGGTCATCATTTTCTGCCGTTCCGTCATGTAGGTGGAATATTCTTCGAAGATACTGATGTAGGCCCGGAGGTTTTTCCAGTTGGGTTCGCTGCGGGCCGCTTCGATGAGATTCCCGAAATCCCGTTCGCTGCGGAAGATGCTCATGAGCCGGATGTTGTGGGCAATGGCGGCGTATTTCAGCTGCCGGACCACTTCCTGGCCCTCCATCAGCACCTTTTCCTTATGGGGCAGGATCCGTTCCCGTTCCGGAGCCAGGGCAAAATCCGCCGGCAGATCGGTGGTGACCCCCAGTTCTTCCATATAGGCTTCAAAATCCACCAGTTTCACATAGACTTTCTGGTACCGCTGGCGTTTGGCCCCGTCCACATCATCCAGTTTGCTGAGAATCACATCGAAAGCTTCCCGGAGGGTATAGAAATGGATGATTTCCCTTCCCTTTTCATCCCGATAGCTTTTCACCCGGAAATCCGCATAGATCAGCAGCAGGGATTCCACGGACAGGTTCTCCAGTTCCAGATCCCATACAGAATGGTTGGCGGCGATGTGCCCCATCTGGGGCACTCCTTCCCGCTCGCAGAACACGTCCGTATAGTAATAATGGAGGTAGGGAACCCGCTTTTCCTCGTCCTTTTTACAGCCGTATTTGCCCATGTCGTGAAGGGCCGCCGCTCCGGCAATCAGGGCCACGTCCACGGGCACCCCCCGGCGGTGGAGCTGCCGGGCCATATAGACGGCCACATAGGCCACTCCCCCGATGTGACCCAGGGTGTTGTAGGGGGTCACTTCCGTCCCCAGGCGCATGAATTCGTAGAGGTACAGGTCCCGTACCAGGGTGCGGAACCGCAGATATTCCCGGGTGCAGTGTTCCTGCCGGATTTCACGGGCGGACAGCAGTTCGATATTCCGCCTGGGATCAAAGGGACAGTGGAGCTTTTCGTAGTGGTACAGCCCCCGGAGAATCTGGAGCAGCAGCCGACGGCCGGCCTGATAGCGGATGGCATCGGCAGCCGGTTCCGGTTCCGTGGTTTCCGGAAAGATTTTCCGGAGCAGGGTCTGGTAGCAGTCCATGAGCCATCCTCTGGGTGGCTCGTCAGCCAGGGAGGGCAGGAACCCCCGGAAAATTTCCAGCACCACCCCGGCGTTGAACCGTCCCTGGTCATCCAGGGCGTTTTCCAGCAGCGGGCAGGCTTCCTGGAGCCGGCAGGACCGGATCTGCCCTTCCATCTGTTCCCGGGTGAATCCCAGAACCTGGCAGAAATCCGGATCCAGAAGGGCCTCCTGAAGGATTTCCCACAAAGAGGCAGTGTTTATGGTATTGTTCATAATGGATCTCCCACAATAAATCTAAAAATTCCGTTAGTGACAGTTCCATTATACCACGGGGGCTGTTAAGGGGTCAGGCACGGATCCGTAGGGGCGGCAGGCCCGGCCGCCTGCACTTGTCAACAAAAATTGGACACAAAACTAAAAAAATCAGGCATAAAAAACGAATCGATGTACAAGATTCATCA